>Ga0126373_10000018_pt1 | contig 199001 bp, 150 predicted proteins | sample PanSoiMetPlot_11_FD_92545 | JGI IMG/M metagenome (GOLD analysis project Ga0126373, IMG submission 92545) | Tropical forest soil microbial communities from Panama - MetaG Plot_11 | ecosystem: Environmental > Terrestrial > Soil > Tropical forest > Bulk soil | place: Panama | collected 2016-02-17
AGCCCCGCTCCCGTTTATGTCTTCGTCACGGCTCACGATGCGCATGCCATTCGCGCATTCGAAGTCCACGCTGTTGACTATCTGTTGAAGCCGTATGATAAGGAGCGATTTGCCAAGGCCCTGGTTCACGCACTCCAGGTCGTCGAACAGCGCGGGACAGCAAATCGAGGTCTCGAACCACTGCTCCAATCCCTCCGTAGTCTCCGCCCATTGGAACGCTTTGTGGTGAAGGACAAGAAGCGGATTTTCTTCGTTCCCGTTTCTAACGTTTTGTGGATCGAAGCCACGGGAAACTATGCCTGCATACACACCGCCAGCGACAGTCACCTGGTGCGGAACACCCTGTCACACCTGGAAGAAAAGCTGGCGCCACACCACTTCATCCGCGTGCGGAAATCGGCCATCGTGAACGGCGCCTGCATTAGCGAGATTCGTCCCATGTTCGATGGGGTTTACGACATCGTACTGGCAGAAGGAACGGTGGTCACGTCGAGCCGCAGATACGCTCACAAGTTACGGGCGCTGCTGGAATCCTAGTCTTGGCAACTGGGATGTAGAATGGCGCGTCGGCGTTTTGAGCGAAGAGCAGACTCCCCAAGTTATTGTTTTCCCGGAATCCGAGTCGCACTCCCTCGGATCGACCGTCGTGCTCCTCAGCGTGGTGGGGAATCTGATCCGGCTCCTCGCCACGCCGTTTCTTGATTTTTCGCGCAACGCCCCTTCCAGCGGGCAATGGGAGCCGCGACTTCTGATCATCCTTCCCGGCTCTCATTTTTTAATTTCCGCCCGGCGGAAGCATTGACATTGAGCGGCAGCGCGATCAATTTTTGTTCCGGCGAAGCCTTCTGGTTCGGCTCCATGGACGGAATCGTCTGAAACATATTGGAGCAATAGCCCCTTTCTCGGCTCCTTTTTCAGGATTGGGTGATCAAAGCGGAATATGTGGTGCGATTACGCTGGTCGGGAAATGATTGGATGAATTGCAGTTAAACTTTGGTGCCGGGAGGGGGAGTCGAACCCCCAAGGTACTAAGTACCGGCGGATTTTGAGTCCGCTGCGTCTGCCAGTTCCGCCATCCCGGCACTTCTTTCTAAATATAATTTCCAGAACAGTATCGCACAGTGGCTGAACGCCTTCCAGTTGATGCCACAGGCGCGGGCATTGCAATTTTTGGCCTCGCGCGTCCTCGCTGCTGAAGTCTGCTGATCTGATTCACCCGGCATTGGCATCATTCGGTTCCGGAATCGGAATCCTGAACATGGCTAATGGGCGGCTGATTCGGCGACCTCCAGATCGAGAGTTACTCGCTCGCCATTGATGAGGACTGCGCTTTCGTCGATCAGTTGCTGCCCGGTGCAGTCGTAGGTTTCATAGCAGCGGAGAGCCGCGAGCGGAAAGAAGAACTCGACCGCTTCGTTGCCTTGCGTGGAGGCGGTCTTGTCCTGTGGATGAATAGTCGTGCTGAAAGCGATGCCGTCGAAGTTGGGCGTGCCCTTGAAGTATCCCATCACCGGACGGATGAGATGGGCAATGTGGTCGTCGAAGGCCAAGGCGGCCAGCTGGTAGCGGCTTCCGGCGGCGGTTGTCAGAGTTGTATTCACGGAAAACTCGAGATAGGCCTGATTCCGGAAGGAAATGGTTACGGGCGGCGCATAGGTGACGAAGTGAGCCTGAGCGTCGAGTTCTTTCAGCAGGACCTCAATCGTCTTCTGGTTGGCCGCCTGGATGTTGGCGAGACCTTCTGGCGAAAGGTCGCGCGGCGGAGGAGGCGGCGGGTCGAGAAGCGCATGCGTGGGCCGGGTGAAGGTCGCCGCTGGCGCGGGCTTGGCCGGTTTCTTCTTGCGAGTGGAGGGTTCTTCGGAGGGAGGCGGCGGATTCTGTGCCTGTTCCCGGGCCGCCTCTTCGGCGGCGTGATCACTTAGATAAAGGACGAAGGGCTCGCCGTTAATGAAGAACTGGCCCTGGAGGAGCGCAGCCTGGCGATCACTTTCGCCAGCGCCTGCGACCATGCGGTGCGCCGCGTCTTTGGAGAGCACGAGCACCAGGTTCTCAGGACGCTCCATGTTCATGCCCATGGACTTGCCGCGCACATGATGCGAAATCTCCATGGCATACCCTTCCACATCGTCGTTGTCGGCGAATCTCGGGACGATGATCTGCAGGATCGGAATCATCACGTCCTGGAAGGTGCGCAGGGCGCGATGGCTCTTGTCCATCGTCTCGGTGGAATAGGAGGCGAAGTAGTTGCCGGTCAGCTCGATGACCGTCATGCCTCCGTAGTTATCAAAACGCAGGGAGCGCTGGTCGACGCGCTCCTGCTTGGAGAGTTCGATGTCGAGCACGCGGCTGAAATAAAAGTTGTAGGGAAAGATATGGCCTTGCACTTCAGCGCCGGCGGCCTGCAGTTGCTTGAAATATTTCTCCTGCAGGGCGCGCATCTGGGGCTCTTTGATCTCGGCCGGAGTCAATGCCTGTCCAACTGCGGTAGTGGTCAGGCCCGACAGCAAGAGGAAGAGGCAGAGTCTATTTCTGTGCGTAAACAATCCCGGGTGCTCCGTAAGGTGGATCGGCGACCATGCGGATGTAAGCCACCAGCGCCTGAATCTCAGATTTGGACAAAGTATAACCGTACGGAGGCATGAGCGGAGATTTGTTCAGTGCCGGTCCGCCGTGGGAAATGATGGCGGTCAAGTCTGGGTCGCTGATCTTGTTCAGCGTGTCGCCTTCGGTGAAAGGGTGCGGTTTGACCTGAAGATTGTCGTAGTTGGACACGCGTTCGGGAGTGGAGTCCTGGTTGTGGCAGCGCGCGCAGTATTGATCGTTGAGCTGGCTGCCCACCATCGCCTGGTAACCGAGGGCGATTTCTTCGATCTTGAGCTCTGCGGATTTGCCCGCCTTCGTCGCAGTGCTGGCCGTGAGTTGGTAGCGACCCGTGATCGTGCCCAGGGAAACGTTTGTAGTGAACTGGCCGCTCGAGTCAGTGAGACCGGAGGCCGGAGCGAAGGTGGCGCCACCCGGTCCATGCATCACGACCAGGGCTCCGGTTACGCCGTTACCCCGCTCGTCGTTCACCTGCACAACGACCGGCTGCGGCAGCGGCGTGCCGACTTCCGCGACTTGTTTGCCGCCACTGGATTCGACGATGGCGGCGCCAAAGGCTGTCGCTTTTGCCGAGAGCGCAGAACTCCGGGGGGTCCGCGAGCAACCGGTGAAGAGCACCGCAGCCAGAAGGAGCGGGACGCAGGTTTGGCACTTCATCACTTTTTCGCCTCCTGGGTGTCACTTCCCTTTTGGCTCATCAGGAATGCGGTCAGAGCGCGGGCGTCGTCGTCATTCATGTTGCGCTTGGGCTCCTGGGTTCCGGGACGAAGGGTCTGCGGATCCTTCATCCAGCCGTAAATCCAGGCTGCAGTCAGCCGAGATCCGACATGGGTGAGCGTGGGCCCGATGTATCCCTTGTCTTGCTTGGTGTCGACAATGTGGCAGGCCTGGCAGCCGTATTTCGAGTAAAAGAGCTGCTTGCCGGTTTCCACCTGAGCCGGCGGGTAGCCGGAGAGCGGCATCGAGTCGCGATCGATTTTCGGCGACTGGTAGACGGTCATGATGTAGTCGGTGAGCGTGGTGATCTCGGCATCGGTCAAGTTGAATTTCGGCATGCGCCGAATCAGCGCTGGGCGAAGCGTGTTGGGGTTGCGGAAGAAACGCACCAGCCAATCGCGCTGCACGGAGCTGCCTTCCAAGGTAAGGTCCGGAGCCATGTCGCCGCCGCGGCCGTTGATCATGTGACAGGAGAAGCAGTTCAAATCGGCGATCAGTTGCCCCGCTTTTCCTGCCGGTTCGTAGTGCGAGACCGCAGGGACTGGAACAGCCTTTGCGGGCGGCATGGCCAGGGCGCGCTCGTTGTGCGCGAGCAGGGCATTCACCAGCGCATTTACCTGCGGAGTGGCGAAGGTGTACTGCGGCATCTTCAGGCCGGGCCCAAAGGCGCGCGGCTGACGAATCTTGGCGTCGATGTAGTCGTACAGGGTATGCGGAACGCCCGCGGCGAATGCGAGCTGGTTGACCGGCTTGCTGCCGATTTTGGTTAGCTCGGGAGCGAAGTTCTCCGGACGCTTGATGCCATTGATCTCGTGGCAAGACGCGCAGCCGTATTCGTTCACCAGGCGCTTGCCGTGGTCAACCTGGTCGGGCGTGGCCGGATCCAGATGCACGTTGGCCAGCAGATCAGAGTCGGTCTTCCCCATCAGGAAGCCGGTTAGCAAGCCGGCTTCTTCATCGGTGAAGCGGTAATGAGGCATAGCGGTGCCCGGGTCGTAATCGTGCGGATTGCGCACCCAGGCCTGGAGCCATTCAGGCTTGGCTTTGGAGCCGATCCGGGTCAGCTCGGGACCGACGTTGCCGCCGACCAGATTTCCCGCGGCATTCTGGACGGCATGGCAGGAGGCGCAGAACGATTCGCCGTAGAGGCTGGCGGCTTTGGTCTGGAGGGCGGCATCGTCTTTCACCTTTTTAGACTCGTCGAGCGAGGCGGGGAGCACCTTCAGCGATGCTGGAGTGCTGTTGGCAATGAGGAACGCGGAGATGTCGCGAGCGTCTTCATCCTTCAGCTTGAAGTTCGGCATGGTCGCAGTGGTGGAGTAAGCCTGAGGATCTTTCAGCCAGGCGTAGATCCACTCGCGGCCGGTCTTGTCGGCGATGTGGGAAAGAGAGGGCGGGTCATCGGTCGCCGAAATCGCAGTGCCGTCGGGCCGCTTGACGGTGTGGCAGTGGACGCAGCCATACTGCGCGAGCATCTTGCGGCCCAGGTTCAACTGTGGCGTTCCTTGCAGATCCTGCTGGTGACACTGACCGCAGGAAGACTCGAGGTATTGGGCGGGAAGGATCGGCTCTTCCCACGCCAGCGTGCTCTGGTGAGCTTCGTCGACGGTCGTGGCAGCGCCCTGTCCGCGATGGCAGATCACGCAACCCATATCTTCGGCTTTGTGCGGAATGACCGGATGATGACGGTAAGGTTGCGTGCTGACGTCGAGCAGCGTGGCTTCTTTGAGGGCCGTGTGGCAGGTGGTGCAACGGTCGGTGACACCCATCTCTGGGAGCCAGATCTGCTGGATTCCGGGCTCAAAGTGCCGGCGCAGGGTGACGGCGTCGCTGCGCCGCGAGATGAGGCGCTCGTAGCCGCGCTGGTAACGACGCCAGTCGGCGAAATGGTATTTGGTAGGGGCGATCGCCAGCAAAAGAAGCAGCAGCAGACTCATCCACCCAAAGACTTGGGCAGCGCTGCCGAAGAATTTCTGGCGCAGCCGTTCGAGACTGTCAGGGAGTTGCACTCAGCTCCTCCAAGGCCAGACCCACGACCACCCGGGTCCGCGGAAAAGGGTACCGACGGCAGTCAGCACACACAGTTCAAAGAGGAACCAGCTCATGATCCAGAAGGAGAGCGGTTTCGCCGCGAGAGAGCGGCGGAAGGAAGACGGCGAATTTGCTGGGGTGTAGGCTGCGAGAGCCATCAGTGCAATCACGATCAAGGCAGGAATGAGAGCTACGATCACATCGAAGGCGAGCAGGAAGAGACAGAAGGCCAGGGCCACAATCCAGAAAATGCGCAGGCGCTTTTGGCGATCCTTGGTAAAAATCCCGTGCGCTTCGATGTTGATGTTGAAGTAAGGGATGACAATCAAGGCGATGACTACCAAGGTCGGAACAAGAACGCCGGCGACCACGGGCGGGAAATAGTGCAACAGTTCCTGCAAGCCCAGGAAATACCATGGGGCCTTGGCCGGGTTGGGAGTATGCGACGGGTCGGCGAGTCCCTCGAGCGGCGCATTAAAGAAGAGTGCAATCACCACCAGGGCGATGGCCAGCGCCTCGACGGCGATGGCCGCGCGAAACAGCACTTCCGGGAAGGACTGCACCACCGGATCGTCTTGCGCCTTCACCTGCGCGGAGGTGCGCCGCGTGACAAAGACGACGCGAACCGGGCTCTTGCGCGCGTCGGAACCTACGCCGGCGAGAAAATCTTTGGAGTCGCTCATAGTGGCGGCCTCGTGTGGGCCGTGGTCATCACGGCGCCGGGTTCACTATGCCTGGCATACAGGCCGCCATCCTTGCGGATCCGCCAGAAATGGATCGCAATGAAGAACAGCGCGGCCAGGGGCAGAATCATGCAATGCAGCACATAGAAACGGAGTAGTGCGTTGGCATTTACGAAGTGGCCGCCCAGCATCAGGAAGCGGATTTTCGCGCCGAACACCGGTACCGCGGAAGCGATGTTCGATCCCACCGTGATCGCCCAGAAGGCCAACTGATCCCAAGGCAACAGATAGCCGGTATAGCTGAGCAACAGCGTTACCAGCAAAAGCACGACGCCGATCACCCAGTTGAATTCGCGCGGCGGACGATAGGCCCCGCGGTAGAAGACGCGGAACATATGCGCGAAGACCAGGAACACCATGGCATGCGCGGACCAACGGTGCAGGTTGCGCAGGAATTGCCCGGAGGAAACCACGAACTGGAGATCCTTGGTGTCGGCGTATGCCTGGGGCACCGAAGGGTGGTAGTAGAGCATGAGCAGAATGCCGGTGATGACCAGGATGCCAAAGGTGCCGAGCGTCAGGGTACCCAGATACCAGGTCGCATTGAATTCCAGCATGCGTTTCCGCACCTTGGTGGAGAGCAGGTGCAGAAAGACGTTCTGCTGGATCACCAGCGAGTTGTGGAGCGTACTGGGACCTGCGCCGCTGCGGAACACCGAGCGCCACACCCGGGTGTTTCGTACCTGGTCGAAGTACGCAGTAAACGTCGCGTTCATAGCTAGACCCTCACAAACTGCATCGGACGAATGTCAGTACCGCGGTCCACCATCAGGTCGCCTTCGTCGCTGAGCCACATGCGCAGCCACGGCAGAGGCTTCGGCGCCGGACCTTCCTTCTTCACACCCTGGCGGGTGAACTTGCTGCCGTGACATGGACAGGCGATGGTATCGATCTCCGGCTTCCACGCAGTCAGGCATCCCAGGTGGGTGCAGACCGCGTTCAACGCGAAGAAACCCTCCTTGTCGTGAACCACGAAGACACGTGTGTCCACGTCCAGGGTGACCGAGTCGAGCGGATAGCCCTCCGGCTTGCCCATGTTCACCACGGGCGATGGCTCGAAGAGCACGTTGGGGGACAGGAACTGGTAGGCGAAGGCCGCGGTTCCGGCGGCGGCGACGCCCAACGACCCCAGTCCCATGCGGATGAAGAATTCCCGGCGGTCGAGCCCTGGATTGGCGGCGGTTTGGGTACGGTCTTTGTTCTCGTCGGCCATAACTATTTCGCGGCGCCGGAGGCTGCGGGCACGCGCAGCCGGGCGTCAATCGCCTCCACGGAAATCAGGCCGGTTGGTTCGGCCGGCAACAGGTTGTAGGACTCCATTGTGATGGTGCTGACGGGACAGCGCGCCGCGCACAGGCCGCAGCGGATGCAGCGTGTTTCGTCTTTCAGCATCACCGAGCCAACCCCTTGGGTGAGTTCCTCCACGGCAATATCGGGCAACTCGGCCCGGTACATTTCGAGATTGGCGGAGACGTGCTCCAGTGTCTCCGGCGAAAATTCGACTCGGTCCAGGGTCACCAGTTGCAGGCAGTTCTCCGGACAAACATCCACGCAGCCGCCGCACAGCACACAGAGGGAGCCATCGTCGGCATAACCTTCGAAGACGGTATTCACCCAGCAATGGAGGCAGCGCTGTGCTTCTTCCATGGCGGCCTGCTCGTCGTAGCCGACCTCCACTTCGGTTACGCCGGTCCGGCGATCGAGGGGGAGCATCGGGATAGGCTGCCGCAGGATATTGATAAAGTCCTGGGGCATGGCGTGTCGCTTCAGTTCGGTGACCTCGATCACCGGCTCCGGATGGCTGGCGCCACGCAAGTATTCGTCAATACCCATCGCGGCGCGTTTTCCGTCGCCAACGCTGTCGATGATCAGGCGCGGACCGAACACGCAGTCGCCGCCGGCAAAAATGCCTGGAGCCGACGTCATGAGCGAGTGCGGGTTCACGGCTATCAGGCCGCGGGGAGAGACATCGACACCGTCGGCCGGGGAAAGGAAATCCAGCTTGGTGGTCTGGCCGATGGCCATGATCACGGTGTCGCACGGAATCTGGGTTTCACTGTTTTCGTAAAAGGCGGGATTGAAGCGGCGCTTCTCATCGAATACGTACTTGGTCTTCAGGGCCTCAAGAGCCACGACCCGGCCATCCTGGCCAACGAAGCGCTTGGGGCCGAATCCAGGGTGCACGATGATGCCTTCCGCTTCAGCCTCTTCAATCTCTTCGAGGGCGGCGGGCATCTCGTCGCGCTTTTCCAGGCACACTACGTGAACTTCGCGCGCGCCCATTCGAAGCGCCGAGAGAGAGATGTCGACCATTTCCTTGGTCGCCACCGCCACGACGTTGTCCTCGGAGGGTGCGAGTTCTTCGACGCCGGGAGCATGTTGGCGGACGACCTCGCGCGCTGCCGAGCGGGCTACATCCATGGCAACATTGCCGCCGCCGATAACCAGCACGTTGCGTCCAATGGTGAATTTGTAGCCGAGGTTGACGTTGAGCAGGAAGTCGATGCCGCGATGAACGCCGTCGAGGTCCACACCAGGAATGGTGAGATCGCGGCTGCGGTGGGCGCCAACGGCAATCAGAACGGCGTCGAACCCTTGCCGGCGGAGATCGGCGATCTGGAAGTCGCGGCCGGCGGCGTGGTTCAGCTTCAGCGTGATGTCACCGGTTTCGAGAATCTCGCGGACCTGGGCTTCTACGACGTCGCGCGGCAGGCGGTATTCCGGAATGCCCAGGTAGAGCATGCCCCCGGCCACCGGGGCGGATTCGAATAGTGTGACGGAATAGCCCATCAACGCCAGATCGTGCGCAGCCGCCAGGCCAACGGGGCCGGCGCCGATCACCGCTACTTTGAAGGGAAGTTTCTTGATAGCGGCGGCATCGATCCGGATGTGGTGTTTCGACTCCGGGCCGTAGCGCTCGGTGAGAAACCGTTTCAGGGCGCGGATGGAAATTGGCTTGTCGAGCTGGCCGCGGCGGCAGGCCGTCTCACAGGGATGCGCGCAAACGCGACCGCAGATGCTGGCCAAGGGGTTGGGGCCGCGCGCATAGCGGTAGGCTTCCTCGAAGCGCCCCTCGGCGATCAGGCCAACGTAGCGCCCGGCGTTGGTGTGCGCAGGGCACGCCATCATGCAGGGGAAGTTGGTATGAAGCCAGTCTTCGTCTACCCGTTTATCGCGGAATCGTATCAGCATGGGTCTGGCGGTTCGGCCTTGAGTCAATCGGTTAGAGAGCTGGAAGAGCGGAGTGAGTGACGCCCCGCTCTTCCACATTGACGCTATTTGCTGAGCGTGAAGTCCGCTTTCCCGTCTCCCGCCACAGCGACCGGTTTGGTTTGACTCTTGGCTCCCTCATGCCAGGCCACCACGTTGTACTGGCCATCTGGAACGTTCTCGATCTTGTAGCTTCCGCTCTTGTCGGTGACGACGAAGTAAGGAGTCGGGCTGACCACGATGTAAGCGGCCATCTCGGGATGGACGTTACACAGTAAAGCGGCCACGCCGGGCTGATCGAACTTGAAGGAACGCTTCTCTCCCTGCGGCCATGTGCCCATATTTTTCCCCGGCAACTTTTTGGATCCCTGCATGAGGGATGGCCAGAAGACGTTGTGCGCCACCTTGTCGCTGTTGAGGAAATCGACGGTGGTTCCAGCCAGGATCGGCAGGATGTGGGGCTGGAAGAGAAGGCCCTTCTGGTCCATGACCGGATGCTCGGCCGGAGGGGGAAAGGTTTTGCCCTGGATGGTATCGACGTAGACAACGGATTCACCATTGACGCCCGAGACTTTGCCGGTGATGGTGCCGGCACTCGCCACGAGCGTGAGGGATAAAGTTGCTATCACAACGAATGCGATCGTGCGGTTCATGATTTCTCCTCGTGAGTAACTGATCTTTCTCATAAGTCTTTGTTCTGCCTGTGAGCTGTGCGCTCGCCGGCGGATTGCCCGGCGATCATCAAGCTCAGTAAACCCATTCCAATCCAGCAATCGCCTGATTCGTGCGGAATGGACCAATCGGAGTACCGACGGCGTCGGTTCCTTCCTGCTTGGGGCGAATCTGGTACTCGAACGACGCCTTGATATTGGCGTGGATGAGGAACTGCACGCCGGGCGTGAAGCGATTGCGGTTCGCGGTGGCGGTTCCGAAATAGTTTGGTGAGCCTTCGCCGAGCAGGAAGTCGGCGGTGGACTGCACGCGGTCATAGCGCATGATGGTCATCAACCAGGGCAACGCCAGGTAGTCGGCTTCCAAGAAGCCACCGTTGAAGTGGGCGGCTGGACCGGTGACGAAACTCACTCCAGTCGGATCCAGAAACGCGTTCTGGTCGCGGCCGTACATGTACAGTCCGAAGAAGTTGAAGGTACGGTAGTTGAAACTGAAATCACCGCCGGTTCGATAGAACGGCTCGTGAGCGGTGAGGGCGGTTGATGCGCCCTGGATCCGTTGTGCCGAGCGGCCATAGAAGTAATAGCCGCCCAACTGCAGGTAGGTGTGATCGCGGGGGCCGGTGGCCCCGGCCGCCTGGATCTCGTTGCGGCTGGCCTCGTCCCTTTCGAGATTGAAGCGGTACTGGAAGCGGCCGTAAATGTCCTTGAAGTTGGCATCGGAGAAGATTCCAACTTCCGGGCTCACGCCATTTCCGGGGGAGGTAGACCCGCTCGTGTTCTGGTTGATCACCGCGAGCGAATAGTGATAGCCACGGTACTGATGCCCGCCGCTGATTTCCACGCCCTGGCCCGGCGTCGAGAAGGCGAAGGCGTTATTCACTCCCGGCCCCAGGCCGTTCATGGCGCCAAAATTCGCCTGATCGTAAATATCCCAGCCGCTGAGGTTCCAGGTTCGCGCCTGGCTGAAGGGGAGATCAATTTCAAACTGGCCGACGCGCAGGCTGAGGGAGTCGGTCGGCAACTTGAACAATCGTCCGAGGTCGACGAATTTCAGATAGCCGTCGCCCAGGCCACCATTCCCGTTGGCGCCGCCCACGCTGATGTCGTCATCGACCCAGAAGGCGATGCCGCTGCCGAAGTTGCCGGCGGTGAATATGCTGAAAAGGCCGGGCTGGAAGTCGGTCTTCGGAATGACCGGATCGAGGCCGCCAGCCTGAAACTCATTGCGGTGACTTCCGTAGACCTGGAAAAACGTATTAAAGCGCAAGCCGATCGGGGGCATGCCCGGAATTGTTCCGGGGAAGATGGTGTGGGGCCACAGTTCTTTCTGCGCCGGGGCGCCGAGCATGACCGGCGGGATTTTCAGAAAGGTTTCGTCGTCTTTGGGGAACTTGAAGCCCGCATCCTTGAAGGCCTTCCCGAAGTCATTGAGCTTTGGAAAATCAATATGGCAGGTGCTGCAGGAAGTTCCATATTGCCGTGAAAATGCGGGGATAGCGTGACTGAACGGAGCCGCTACTACGATGATCACGAAGTAAAGTACGATCGCCCAACGGGTGAGTCGCATCGTGCACTCTCCTCCAACGTTTCGAATGAGAACGGCTAAAACCTCAACCCAAGTGCTGCGATTCTGGGGTGGGAGTGAACATTGGGGCTGTGTTTACGATCACGGCTAGTTGTGACGCAGATCACATGGAGGTGTCAGCCGGAGCCGACTTCGGAAACTGGCGTTGTGGGGAATTCGCGAGGCCTCAGGAACCTGCTGCGGACCCCGGATCAGCGGCAAGGGAAGGCAAGATGGGCAAGCCAGGTACGCTCACTGGCGGGGCGGACCACAGGTTTGCCGCTAGCGGGCGTTCTTAGTAAACTTGGGCATCCTCGATACAGGATTGACCGGATGTGCCGACATCCCCGGCGTGTCCACAATCGCTGGTAATTCCAACGATCCGTACAAGAACGCGCCGATAAAGAAGCATCACATTTCCGCGCGCAGAGAAGGGACTGCTTCCAGATGAACTGCCGAAAGATGGGCTGCACGTTGTTCACGGGTGTCCTGGTACTCATGCTGGCTTTGAGCCCACGAGCTTGGGCCGATGAGGACCCTCCGAATCGAATTGCGCGGCTGAGCTATTCGAGCGGGTCGGTTTCCTACCAGCCCGAAGGGCAAGGGGATTGGGTCACTGCGGTGCAGAACCGCCCGCTGACGACGGGCGACAACATCTGGGCGGACAAAGATTCGCGGGCCGAACTGCAAATTGGCTCGACTTCCGCGCGCCTGGACTCGGAGACGAGCTTGACGTTCCTGGATCTGGACGATCAAACCATCCAGCTGCGTTTGTCGCTGGGATCGCTGATCCTGCGGGTGCGTCATTTGGACGACAACGATCACTTCGAGATCGACACACCAAACCTGGCGTTCACCATCCAATATGCGGGCGAATACCGGATTGACGTGAACCCGGATGGCAGCCAGACGATGTGCACGGTGTGGAGAGGGCGTGGAGAGGCGACGGGCGGAGGGGCATCGTACGTGGTGGTGGCCGGGCAACAAGCACGTTTCACAGGGACCGACCAACTCGACCATGAAATCAGCCAACTTCCGGAGCGAGACGACTTTGACAACTGGGCCTTCGAGCGGGATACGCGAGAAGATCGGTCGGAGTCGCGCAACTACATTTCTGAGGAAATGACCGGCTACGAGGACCTCGATGACTATGGCCGTTGGGACTATGCAGCCGGTTACGGACCGGTATGGGTGCCGGCGGGAGTGGCGGCGGGGTGGGCTCCCTATCGCTTTGGCCACTGGGTGTGGATCGAGCCATGGGGATGGACCTGGGTGGAAGATGAGCCGTGGGGATTCGCTCCGTTCCACTATGGGCGCTGGGCGTTTGTGGAGAGCCGGTGGTGCTGGGTGCCCGGGCCGGTGGTGGTGCGCCCGGTCTACGCGCCGGCGTTCGTGGCGTTTGTGGGCGGCGGAGGAGGCTTCCACTTCTCGCTGTCGGTTGGCGGGGGACCGGTAGGCTGGTTTCCGCTGGCGCCCGGGGAAGTATACGTGCCGCCGTACCGGGTAAGCCCGGAATACGTGAATCGAATCAACGTGACAAACACGCGGGTGAACGTGACGCAGGTTACGAATGTGTACAACACATACATCACGAACAAGAACGTCAACGTCACCTACGTCAATCGCAACGTGAGCAACGCGACGACGGTAGTTTCGCGGGATACGTTTGTGAATGCACGCCCGGTGGATCGGAACCTGGTGCGAGTCGACCCAAAGGAAATGGCCCAAGCGCCGGTGGTTCACGAATCGCCGGCGCAGCCAGTCCGGACCAGCACGCTGGGAGCGGGTACGCCAACCCGCACGCGTCCGCCACAAGCGGTGGTGGAACGCAGAGTCGTGGCCACGCGTAATCCTTCGCCGCAGCGGTTGCCGTTTGAACAGCGGCAGGCGGCGAATGTGAAAACGGAAACGCCGCATCCCGCCCAGCCGGCGGCGAGCAACGAAAACCCGCGCATGCCGCAAGAGAACAATGCCAATCGGGGCGAGGTAAATCGGCCGGAGAATAACCCCGGGGCGTCGCGCGTGGAGCCGGGTGGGAATATTCCGCGGCCGCCGGAACCGTCGGCGCGCAACCAGAACGCGAACCGCGGAGAGGTACGCGCGCCCGCGAACAACCCGGCGGCGAACCGAGGGTGGGAAGCGCCTCACCCGCTGGTGCGTCAAGCGCCCCCCGTTCAACCGACAAGGGAGCGGCAACAGAGCGAAGAAAACAAGTACCGGACGTGGCAACAACAGCGGCCGCAGCCCCCGCGACCGCCCCAGCCGTCGCACTCGCAGCCGGCGCGTCAGCAACCGCCGCACGGGAACGAGAAGCACTGAACAGCCGATTCCATCCATGCCCGATCGCACGCGATCGGGCATTGGTGTTTTCAGGCTGGCGGCCCTGTCAGCAGAATGCGGTGTGTCATCATAGAAAGGAAGGTATTTCGGGAGGACGATTGAAGGCCCTACTGCTGGAGAACATTAGTGGAGTTGCCAAGAACAACTTTGTCCGGGCAGGCTTCGAGGTGGAAACCGCTGCGGGAGCTCTTGGGGAGGATGCGCTCAAGGAAAAGCTGAGGGGTGTGGAGGTGTTGGGCATCCGGTCGAAGACGAAGATCACGCGCGTCGTGTTGGAAAACGCGCCGCAGCTGGTAGCGATTGGAGCGTTTTGCATTGGCGTGGACCAGATCGACCGCTCGGCGTGCAGTGAGCGCGGCATAGGGGTATTTCATGATCCGCACAGCAACAGCCGCTCGGTGGCGGAACTGGCGCTGGGCGAGATCATCACGCTGGTACGGCGGATATTTTCGGCGAGCACGCAGCTGCACGCGGGCGCCTGGAACAAGACCGCGGCCGGCAGCCACGAAGTGCGCGGCCTTACCCTGGGCATTGTGGGCTACGGCCGGATCGGCTCGCAGCTGTCGGATTTGGCTGAGGCGGCCGGCATGCGGGTCATTTTCTCCGATGTCACCGACGTTCTGGCGCGCGGCAATGCCAAGCGGGTCAGCTTCCAGGAGGTTTTGCAGCAGGCAGACATCGTCACTCTTCACGTGGACGGCAAGCCCCGCAATCGAAACCTTTTTGGCGAAGAGGAATTCCGGCTGATGAAGCAGGGAGCGCACTTCCTGAACCTGAGCCGCGGCTTTGTCGTAGATCATGAGGCTCTGGCGCGGAACGTGAAAGCGGGGAAGATTGGCGGAGCCGCGGTGGATGTGTTTCCCAATGAACCGGAGAGCGGAGGCAGGTTCCAGAGTCCGCTGCAGGGCCTGCCGAACGTCATTCTCACTCCACACATCGGCGGCAGCACGGAAGAGGCCCAGCAGAACATCGGCCAGTTTGTCTCGTCCCGCCTGGTGGACTATTTGCGGACCGGCAACACCATGCTGAGCGTGAACCTTCCTCACTGCCAGCTGGAGCACTACCCGGAGTCCTATCGGCTGACTCACATTCACCGGAACATGCCCGGCATGCTATTCGCGATTAACGAGGTGCTGGCAACCCGGGGCATTAACATCGAACGGCAGGTGCTGGACACGCGCGGCGACCTTGGCTACGCGATTTATGACATCAATCGGCCCTGCGATGCCGCCTTGCTGGAGGATCTGAGCCGGGTGCATCACACGATTCGCGTGCGCGGGACAAGGAGCTGCGCGAACACAGGGGTTGAGGAACGGGCGGCGGGATGAGCCTGAGTTCACCACTCTAAAGTCATTGTCCAAAAGGAACCTACGGGCAGGTGACCGGCCAACTCGGCGGGCCAACCTGAGCCTGCCCTTCTGATACCTGTCCAACAAGCCTTCCCTACCCGATACTCGGACTACGCCAAGCGAGACTCAGGGGTTTTCTGTAGGAGTTCACGCGGGCAAGAACGCAGCAAGGCATATCCCCTTCCGTATCAGTTGGGTACGGGTGCTAAGAGGTCGGAATGGATCTCGTGTCGCGTTGGGCTCGGGTCAGTCTAGGAATCGCCATTTGTTCTCTGGCGGGCGCGCTGGGTTGCGGGACCGCGTCGTCCTCGGGAAATTCAAATCCCAGTGGAAATAGTCTCGCTCTCGGCAATGGATCGCTGAATTTTGGAACAGTTGTAATCGGAAGCTCGGCGACCCTGTCGGATACCGTCACCAATAACACTTCGGCCGCCGTCACAGTTGCCAGCGCATCGGTCTCGCAATCCGTATTTCAATTATCATCTCCGGCCCTCCCCCTTACCCTTTCGCCGGGACAGAGTGCAAACGTGGTCGTGGCCTTTGCGCCGCAAGCGGCGGGAGCACCCACGGGCAATGTCGTGCTGACGACCAGCCTGGCAGGCGCCAGCCCGTTGCAGATTACGGTGACCGGGAAAGCGGTGAATGCGGGATCATTGGCGCCAAGCCCACAGACAGTGAGTTTCGGCAACGTGGCACTTGGGCAAAGCCTGGCGGAGAACGTGATTGTGACCAACCCGGGTGGATCGTCGGTCACGGTGTCACAGGCTTCGGCAAGCAGCGCCGCGTTTGCGCTCAGCGGGATCGCCCTGCCGCTGACCATTGGTCCAGGACAGAGCAGCAGCTTTACGGTGGTCTTCACTCCGAAGGCAACTGGGGCGGCCAGCGGAAGCATCTCGCTGACCGGTTCGGCTTCGCTTACGAATAGCGCGAGCGGAGCCAAAACGTTGGGGCAGCAGTCCGAGAGTGCGAATACGACCGTGTCGGTATCGGGAGATGGCGTGACACCAAGCGCCGGCTCCCTGGTTCCGAATCCGTCGAGCGTCAGCTTCGGCAATGTCCAGGTCGGATCGAGCAAGAACGTTTCGGAGACGATCGCGAATTCGGGCAACAGCTCGATTAGTATTTCGCAGGCGGTGGCGAGCGGTACGGGATTCAGCATCAGTGGATTGACTACGCCAGCCACCCTCTCCGCCGGTCAGAGTTTGACTTTTACCGTGACGTTCGCGCCCAAGTCGGCTGGCAGCCCGAGTGGTAATGTGGCGATCACCTCGACGGCTTCGAACCCCACGTTGAACATTCCGCTTTCAGCAACGGCTGGAGCGAGCGGAACGCTGTCGGCATCACCGGCAACCCTGAGTTTTGGTACGGTAACCGTGGGCTCCACAAAGAACCTGACGGGTAGTGTCACCGCGGCGGGATCTGCCGTTACGATTTCAGGCGCCGGCTCCAACAGCTCGGAATTTACTTTGAGCGGCCTGACGCTCCCGCTGACCTTGTCGGCGGGGCAGACTGCCAATTACACGGTCACATTCGCGCCACAATCGAGCGGGACTGCGTCCGGCACGCTTTCGTTCACCAGCAATGCCAGCAATGGGCCGACGGAGGCGCTGAACGGCACCGGTCAAGCGGCGAGCCAGCATAGTGTGAGGCTCGGGTGGACCGCGAGTACCTCGACGGTCGTCGGCTATAACGTTTATCGAGGTACGGTCTCGGGCGGGCCCTACAGCCTGGTCAACAGCAGCGACCCCAACGTTTCCTACAGTGACGCTACCGTGCAGGCGGGTCAGACATACTTCTACGTAGTAACCGCGGTCGACTCGCAGGGCACAGAGAGCGTGTACTCGAACCAGGCACAAGCTATCGTCCCTTCACCATAAACCGTCCCTTCACCAAAAGGTGTATGGCCCCCATCGTTGCGGCTGCCGGAATCGATTCCGGCAGCCGCATGCGTTTCAGGGCTGCACTGGCGCACGGGCGACGGAGCAAGTCTGAGAAGTACATGCTGATGACCAAGGGTTCAGTGACCGGCAGGATACCGGTCGGCAGCTAAGTGTCCTTTCGTGACGTTTTCCATTAAGAGACTCCGTCCCAAACTGAGCACGTTATGCGCACCCTCCCCCAAAGCAGTACGGCTCTCTCTTTTGCCTTGGTCTTGTTCGGGGCCCTGGTCAGCTTTCCCACCGCATTTCATTCTGCTGCGACGGCGCAGACCGGATCGCAGCTGGTCTGTAGTTCCTGCAATGTGAATTTTGGGAACGTCGTGGTTGGAGGATCGTCGGAGATCCCGGTGACGTTCACAAATTCGGGTTCCTCGTCGATCACGATTTCCAACCAAACCAAGAATGGCCCGTGGGCCTTCTCCGTGAGAGGCCTGCCCCTGCCTTACACGCTCAGCGCCGGGCAAAGCGTGGGGTTCAACGTGACGTTCGCGCCGCGGACGCTGCATTCAAGCAGCTGCAGCTTCACGTTCTCCAGCAATGCAACCAATTCCTCGATGGTGCTGAATGCGACCGGAACGGGCGTGCTGAGCGACGGGCTACACGCAACACCGGCAAGCCTGGGCTTCGGAAGGGTAGCGCTGGGCTCCAGCAGCACCCAGAATGTCACGGTGGCCAACACCGGCTCGTCATCGATCACAATCAATCAAGTCTCGCTCTCGAGCAACGTGACCAACGACCCGTTCAGCCTGAGCGGTTTCAATCCGCCGATCGCGTTGCCGGCTGGGCAGAGCTTCACCTTCTCGGTATCGTTTCAGCCCAATATGACGGGCAATGAGTCGGGGATGATCCTGATCACGACCAGCGATGGGACGCCGATCACGATCGCCGAGTCCGGGGCGGGGATCGCAGGGGGGCAACTGACGGTCAGTCCCACGGCGCTGAATTTCGGCAGCGTGGTGGTTGGATCGAAGACGAGTCAGAACCTGACCCTGGCCGCCTCCAGCAGCAGTGTGACGGTGACCTCCGATAGCCTGAACAGTGCGGAGTATTCGGTGAGCGGCGTTTCGTTTCCTTTGACACTCTCGGCGGGACAGAGCCTGCCCGTGACGGTGACGTTTCAACCACAGTCCAGCGGAGCCGCCAATGCCAATGTCACGTTCGGGACCAGCACGACAGGCGCTTCCAGCACGGTCGTGGGAGCGGCGCTGAGCGGAACGGGAACATCGGCACCGCAGCACAACGTGGGCTTGAATTGGCAGGCCAGTACGTCGCAGGTGGTTGGCTACAACGTGTATCGGTCAGGGCAAAGCGGAGGCCCGTACTCGAAGGTGTCGTCCGCGGTGGACGCGTCAACGGGGTACTCCGACGGCACGGTCCAGGCCGGCAGCACCTACTACTACGTCGTGACGTCGGTGGATGGCAGCGGAAACGAGAGCGTCTACTCGAACCAAGCGCAGGCAACCGTGCCCACACCATAAGGATAGGGCGAGCCCGAGGCGTAGCCCCGGACTAACTCGAAGGTTTGCAAACCTTAGGGGGATGGCCCTGCCCCTGTGAGAGGTTCTCGGCCTGCGACTTTGCGGGAAAACTGGGGAGGCTATGAGTTGCCTCCCCCTGCGCTATTCCGCTCACAGTTGGCTATGGCTGGTGGCCGTACTTCCTCTGCTGATTGCTGGACAGGGTTTCGCAGCAGATGCCGCCGCGGCGTCGCGTACACCATCGAGATTGGTGTGCACGCCATGCGCAGTAGATTTTGGAACGGTGCGGGTCGGAAAATCTAAAGCAGCCAATATCGTCTTTGCCAATACCGGCAAGACCGACATCCGAATCAACTCAAAGACCAAGCATGCGCCCTGGACTTCGCCTTCGGGCTTACACCTACCCTACACGCTGAAAGCAGGAGAGAAGGTAGTTTTCCACCTGGTATATGCCCCCCAGGATCTCCGACCAGCAAGCGGAAGCTTCACCTACCAGAGCAATGCGGCGAACAAGTCTCTCCAGATCCGGGTGAGTGCAAACGCATCGACGGCGGGAACGCTAATCGCCAATCCGGTGCAACAGAACTTTGGCAGTGTCCAAGTGGGACAGAGCTTGTCGAAGACTGAAACACTGACCAACTCCAGCACCAGCAACATCAACATCACACGGGTCAGTGCCAACGGGTCCTACTTCTACGTCGGCGGAATCTCGGTGCCCCAGACTTTGGCGCCGGGGCACAGCGTGACGTTCGTGACCACCTTCTCCCCGCAGGCGGCGGGCAGTTTCTCGGGTAGCATCTCGGTCACCTCCAGCGCGAGCAACTCGAATCTGGCGATCAACGAATCCGGCACCGCGACCGGGAGCGGCTCTCTCGGGCTGTCGCCCGGCACTCTCAGCTTTGGCAGCGTGGCGGTCGGGTCGAAGAAGACGCTTGGGGCGACGCTCACTGCGAAAGGCGCGAGCGTGACCGTCAAGTCTGGCAGCGTCAGCAGCAACGAATATTCGGTCACCGGGCTCAGTCTTCCGCTTACGTTGAGCGCGGGCCAGTCGATCAACTTCAAAGTGACATTCGCTCCCAAGAGCGGCGGAGCGGCTAACGCGACCTTATCGTTTGCGACCGGGACAAGCAATCCCGCGGCCCAAGAATCCCTGCAAGGATCGGGAGCGAGTGGTACGCAACACAGCGTTGCGCTGACATGGAAGGCCAGCACCTCCAAGGTGGTGGGCTATAACGTGTATCGCGGCACCACGTCCGGCGGGCCCTATTCCCTGATTACGTCGGCCCTGGACTCGAGTACTTCCTATAGCGATACTTCAGTACAGGCGGGCGTCACCTACTACTACGTGGTGACAGCGGTGAACAGCGGCGGCCAAGAGAGCGTCGATTCTAATCAGGCCAAAGCGGTCGTGCCTTAATGGCATGATTCCCAGGGAATAGCCGGAGAAGCTCGGCTTGGCCGGCTCGATCTCGAGTCCGAAAAGTCTCTTTCCGATTACTTGTGGTTACTTTTAAGCCATTGAAAAATGGCTCGCCCAGGCCATAGGATGGGTGACGGATGCGGTGTGCGGCATCCAGAGCCATTCCCAAGGTTGACTGCGGATTCCCCCTCCACGTGCGACTTTGGCGCATTTGCGCTTCCCACGGAGGGGTCATTTGTTCAAGTCTGTTCCACGCCGGAATTCTCTTCTTCGTTTTGCCGCAATCCTGTTGACCCTTATCAGCACAGCAGCCTGGGCTGACAGCATCACCATTGGCAGCATTCAGTACCTGGGCACGACTTCCCAGGGAGCAAGCGCCTTCAAGGTAACCTTGGACAGTTCGGGGGTTTCGGCAACGCCGCTCACGGTGAGCAATGCCTTTCTGAGCTTCGGAGGAGTCAGCCAATATACGGGCGCTCTGACAACGCCTTCCACCTTGCTCTTCCTGATTCCGACTAAGGGCAGCGGAACGACCTCCACGGACGCCGTCGTGTTCGAACTGTCCTTTAACAATGGCAAGAAACCATTCCTCCTCACCTTGTCCAATGGGGAAGAATTCAAAGTGAGTGGAGTTGATTGGACGAAGATGTCGCCACTTGCCGGACAAAACTGCCTGCGTCCCGGCCAGAGTGTTCCCATCACACTTACCTCCGTGCCGGAACCGGGCACGCTCGGCCTGCTGGGCACCGGCTTGGTTTCCATGGCAGTCCTGTTGCGACGGCGCGGCAAGCGCTGCTCGTAGTACCTTTAGAGTGACCTGAGCAATTCGGCCCCACTACCTAGCCATCCGGCAAGCGCGGCGGATCGTTCACGGAAGTGCGGCGAGGCGACTCTGCTTTTAAGGCCGGGTGGGGCGAATGCAACCTCAGCGAGAGCTCCTAGGCGAATTCACCGAAGGCTTCGAGCCGGTGCGAAATGAGGAAGCCGGGCATATTGATTGCGGCGATCCTGCTGATTGGATCAGCGGTGGCTCTGCGGTCCTTCCTGCATCAAGATAAGCGCGCACACAGCGTGACCCTGACGTGGCATGCCGCGGCAAATTCTCCGGGCTCCAAGATCGTCAGCTATAACGTCTACCGCAGCACATCTTCGGGTGGACCATACGCCAAGGTCGCGACCTCCGTCCGCGGCCTCACCTACAAAGATGAACTGGTCAACCCCGGTGTGACGTACTTCTACACTGTGAGATCGGTCGATGACTCAGGGCGCGAGAGCCCGCCCTCAGAAGAAGTGAAGGTTACGGTTCCCGGTTCCTGACAGTTAAAGGATAAAGTCGATCGTTGGCAGAGGTGGGGAAACGAAAGAGCGTGTCAAAGTCCGAAGAACTGGTGAGGGAGATCGGGGAAAGGACTTTCAAAAATGGGGGAGGCGAGCCTTGGGTTAACGCTTGCGGCCTTAGTCACTCCGGCGATGCCTGAGCGCCAATCCGCCAGCGATGGCACTGACCGACAGAGCCAGCATACTGATCACTCCCGGTTCAGGAGCATCATAGTGATGCTTGTGTTTGTCTCTGTCTGCGCCCCAATCAGGTCGCGACGAAGCTACCGCCATCGAACTGAGTAGGACAAGCGCTGACAAATAGAACCAGAGCCGCTTCATGGGTACACCTTTCTTCTGTTATACGATGGGGCCAACTGGTTTAACTGTCAAGAATGAATGTATTTGCGCGAGTATGCAACTTGTTGCAACGCGTAACGCATTGAAAATAAGGTGCTTTTAGCGATGACGCTATCTCGGCGGACTCGCGGCCCTCAGCGAACCGCACCGGCTGGTGTGGGCGACTGTGGCGAAAGCGGAATGCGGATGGCCTCTCTTTTGCGCAATAGCCAGATCGCGACCACGACCAACGCCAAGCCGAGTGAGAAGAAGACAGGGCCGCCTTGATGATGGAGCGGACCATCCAGAATACTGGTGCTGACGTATTCGCCGAGCAGGGAGAGGGCGAAAATGCGAAAACCGTTCTTCGCCACACCGACGAAGAGAGCCCAGAGAACAACCAGGGCACGGTTCATTCCGGATCTGAGGAAGAGCTGCGCCAGCACAAGAGCCGTGATCACAAGAATCGTGCTGGAGCGGATGCCACTGCATTCCTGGGCAACTTCGATCTCGATCTTCGAGAAGGAAAACAGCAGTCCCTCGCGAGCCACCGGGACGCGAAAGATTCGGAAGAGGGCGTAGGCGGCATCGGCAGAGCCATGCTGGAGTATGACAACCATCCAGCTTATGGCTTGTTTGGGAAGTGGGACTGCGAGCAGCAACAACAGCAAAGGAAACCGCGCGCGCACGGCACGCTCCCACCCATGGATCAGAACAAAGAGCGCAATCACAAAACCGAAAAGGAGCAGGATGCTGAGGGACAAGCGGTAGTCGGCAACGCCTATAACGATTCGCCGGTTTAACCACCATGCTCCACCAAGGGCCGCGAGCGTGACACTGAACGCGATAGGGGACCACGGGCGATCATCCGGCGGATTCCATCGTTCAAAACAAAGCAACGCAGCAGAGACGCCGACCACCAGCAGCAGGTAAGAATAATCGTCCTGGTTGAGGGCAAGGTGCACGAGACTGTGGAGCGGCCGCCACCAGACCGCGGCGGCCAGAGCGAGCCCAGCGAGGAAACCAAGGTGACGCTTCACAGGTGTGTTCCCGCTCCCATAGTCCTCTATGCCGGTAAGGAATGTGAGTTTGTCTCGCGGGTATGGAAACCCTCAGATCTCACCAACAGATCCCCTCGTACGTGCCGTCGTTGCTTCTCTGCTCTCCGATCCTGACGAAGTCCACTAAACGTTGTCCAGGCCGCAAGCGCTCCGGAACGGCGCGAAACTCCGGGTCCTTATTGCCGATCACAATCGTTTCCGCATGGTCGAGCACCTCGGCAATGCCTTCGACCATCAGACGGGAAATGTGGGGAATCCGGTTGAGGATAAAATCGCGATTGGCGCCGATGAGAGTCGCGAGATTCACATTCCGATCGTAGATCCGCAGGTCATAGCCCTTGCCGAGCAGGCGCTCGATGACTTCGATCACGGGACTCTCGCGCAGATCATCGGTCCCCGCTTTGAAGCTGAATCCGAGTACACCGATGCGTTTGTGTCCCTTATCCATGATCATCTGCAAGCCGCGATTCACCTGCACTTCATTGCTCGGCAAAATCGCACTGAGGATCGGCAAGTGCAGATCGTGCAGCTTGGCTTTATACGCCAGGGCGCGTAGATCCTTTGGCAGGCACGAGCCTCCGAAAGCAAAACCGGGCAATAAATATGCGGCGGAGATATTCAGCTTGGTGTCCTGGCAGAAGATCTTCATAACCTGATGGGCATCGATCTGGAAGGCCTTGCAGAGATTTCCAATTTCGTTGGCGAAGCCGATTTTGAGGGCGTGCCAGCTGTTGTTGACGTATTTCACCATCTCGGCGGTTTCTAGATTGGTGCGGATCATGGGAGCGTCGAGTCGAGCGTACAGCGCCGCCAAGCGGTCGCCGCCTGCATGATCCAGCTCGCCGATCACGGTGACGGGTGGAAAGTTGAAGTCTTTGACCGCCGAACCTTCCCGCAGAAATTCGGGGTTATGGCACACGTCGAAGTCGACTCCAGCTTTCTTTCCCGAGCCCTCCTCGAGCACGGGGATCACGATGTCGCGCATCGTTCCGGGAAGTACCGTGCTGCGAATCACAACCACATGACGTCCCTGCTTGGCCCGAAAGGACTGGCCGATCTGTTCGCAGACCCTGCGGATGTAGCGCAGGTCGAGATTGCCGTTGGGCTGGCTTGGCGTTCCGACGCAGACAAAGGAGAGGTCCGACGATTGAATCGCCTCTGCTACGTCTTGGGTGGCGCGCAAGCGGGACGCCTTGGCCGCCGACGCGATGATTTCGCCGATTTCGCTTTCAATGATCGGAGACTGTCCACCGTTAATCAGGTCGACTTTCGTGCGCACCGGATCGACCCCGATGACTTCATGCCCATCCCGGGCGAAGCACCCCGCCGATACGGTTCCCACGTAGCCCAAGCCAAGAACGCTGATTCTCAAGATGCGGTCCTTTCGCACGTCCGAGTCATTCCAGATTAAACCAGAAGCCGCGGGCGTGCGCTCCATTTGCGGCCAGGGCCAGGACGCGATACCGGTTTCATGCAGTGCTTGACGGGAGTACAGCGATTACGAATTGCCGTGAAGAGCCGGCCCAAAGTGGCGGCTTTCGGTAGAGACGCCCTCGAGGATCGCGATTGCCTGCAGGATGCCGTTGACCGTCGCTTCTTCACCAATGGCGGAATTGATCATGAGGTGGAAGCGTTGGCGGTCCGGCCACTCGACGCCGAAATATTCCTGGATGAAGGCCGCTCGGTCGCGGTCCACGGTGTCGGCTAATTCATTGGCTTCCGCCTCGCTTTTCCCGGTTGCGCGCAAGCGTCGCGCCTTCTCACTGCGCGGAGCGTAGATGAACACGTGAAAGGCGTCTTGGCGGTCCTGCAGATAGTAGGCGGAGCCGCGCCCGACAATGACGCATCTTCCACTTTCGGCGGCCTCCTTCACCACTCGCTCGGTCATCTCGCGGATGCACTCGGTATCGGCCATTTTCAGGCGCGGCTCGTTCAGGCTGCCCTCGTGGCTACCCCGCATGAAGGCCTTCAGAAGCCGGTAAAACAGCGGGTCCTTTTTCTCCTGGTGTTGTTCCACTACGCGGCAATCGCACTCCATCAGGCGGGCGATCTCCTCGGTCAATAACTGATCCCAGAGTTTCCAGCCCAAACGTTCAGCAATCTTTCTGGCGATGTCAGCACCACCGCTGCCGTACTCACGCTCCACGGTAATGACTCGGATCATGTGCAAACCTTCCCAGCGCGGCCCCAGGATTTCGGAGTTCCAGAAAATATGATGTCCCGGCAGCAGCCACGGCCTGGTGAATTTTTCGATTATTCCATCACGACCCGGCGCCCGGTGGGATCATTTTTCTTCAAGGCGAATGAGAGCACAAACATAATCGCCGATCCTACCGCCAAAACAAAGAAGGTATCCACATACGCCAAGGTGGTCGCCTGGGCAATCAAAGTGCGGTAGATCAGGGCATAGGCCTGCCTGGCAGCGGCTTCAGCGTTCATGCCCGATGCCACAAGGTGGGCCGACAAGCCGGAAACGATTTGGAGCAGGGTCAAACGGCCGGGCACGATATTAGACGCCAGGTTCACCTGATGAACCTGGGAACGGCGCGCGATCAGAGTCGTCACCATCGAGGTTCCGACGCTGCTCCCGATGTTGCGCATGAAGTTGATCAGGCCGGCGACGCTGTTGCTTTTCTCCAGCGGCATTCCGACGTATGAAGAAAGATTGATGGGAACGAACAAGAACCCCAGCCCGAATACCTGCAGGAGGCGCAATATGGCCACGCTCCGGAAGCTGATATCGAGGTCTAGTTGCTTGGTGGAAACGTACATGCCAAACGCCAATGTCAACCAGCCGAAGGCAACCATGTATCGAGCCTGCACCTTGGAGGAGAGCACACCCACGACGGGCATTAGAAACAGCAGCAGCAAGCCTCCCCCAGAAAGCACCAATCCTGCGGACTCTGCCGTGTAGCCGATCACAGTCTGGAGAAACAAGGGCATCATGACCAGGCTGGAGAAGAACATCACTCCGAGTGTGAACATCATGCCGTTCGCACCCAGGAAGTTGAGATTCCTGAAGAGGCGAACCTCCACAATAGGCCGCTTGTAGAACCACTCCCACGCGACGAAGGAAACAAGACCAACAGCCGCGAGCACGGCTAGGGTCAGAATAAAGCGGGACCCGAACCAGTCATCTTCCTGGCCTTTGTCGAGCATGATTTGCAGGGCGCTGACCCCGAGGGCTAACAGGGATACCCCGATGTAATCGAAGTTTGCGGTTGCGCCACGAACCGCCTTGGCCCACGGCGGATCTTCAATAAGGCGGAAGACCAGCAACAAAGCCAGGATTCCAATCGGGATATTGATGAAAAAAATCCACCGCCACGTGTAGTTGTCAGTGATCCAGCCACCCAGAGTAGGGCCAATGGTCGGCGCAACGATCACAGTTACGCCGTAAACCGCAAAGGCCAGGCCTCTTTTCTCGGGAGGGAAGACATCCGCGAGGATGGCCTGGGCCATGGGCTGCAGCCCGCCTCCGCCAGCCCCTTGCAGCACGCGAAAAATAATGATGGTGCTGAGGCTGGGAGCAATCCCGCAGAGAAAGGAGCTCACGGTGAAGATGCTGAGGCAAATCATGAAAAAGCGCTTACGGCCGAGGGCCCTGGCAAACCATCCGCAGATGGGCAACACGATCGCGTTGGAAACCAAGTACGAAGTCAACACCCAGGTGCTTTGGTCGTTGCTGGCTCCGAGGCTGCCAGCCATATACGGAAGAGCAACGTTCGCAATGCTGGTGTCAAGGACCTCCATGAAAGCCGCCAGCGCGACGACCACGGCAATCAGCCAAGGGTTGTACTTGGGACGCCAGGCTGGCGTGGGCGACTCCAGTTGCGTGCCTGTGAGAGTGTCGTCAGCCATAGAGCTAGAAGCAAATGCGTGGAGCCCGCAGTTCGCTGTTCACTTTGCGGTTTGAGCAAGCCCGATAGCGTCGCAGCTCAGAGCCCACCTGGACGCTATAGGCATTCCTGTCAATAGATGACCGATCCAGGTACTTCGCTTCAGCGAGGAGAAAAGCGACGCTGAGCAATAGCACCCTTAGATCCTGGGCGGAGTTCACGGTTTGACAGACGCGTCTGGAACGAGTGAAGAGTCCCGCAGGGTATAGACGAAACGTGGGATGCTGCGCCGCTCACGATCGAATTCTTCCGAATTTTTTTCTGAAAGTTGAGCGTAAAGACGAACCTCCTGCTGAGCCTTTTCTTTTTCTCCAATTTGCAGGTAGGCCTGTGAAAGTCGATAGTGGGACTCTTCGATATCGGGGCTCGCTTCGATCGCCTTCTGATACTCAGTGATGGCCATGGAAAAGTTTTTCTTCTCGGTGTAGAGAATTCCGAGCTGGAGGTAGGCAAGGCCAAGGTTGGGGTCAAGCTGAACGGCCTTGCGCAGGTGGGACTCTACGAGCGCGGTGGTTTGGCCGTCGTCAGGCGTTTTGCGCCCTTGCCAGAGACTCAATGCATAGTAATAATTTGCGAGCGCATTTTGCGGCTGCAGCCTGGCGAAGCGCGCCAGCCTTTGCGCGGAGGCTTCCGATGGCATGTTCCGAGTACTCTGGACCCGACCCAGAAACAGGTAGGGCGTTGAGTCTTCCGGATTCAGATCTGACGCCTCACACAGGTATTGGACGGCTTTGTCAAAGACACCGCGAGCGTTCCAGGCGACCGCGAGTCCGATAAGCATTCTGCCAGAGCGCGGAAAGAGATGATTACCTTTTGCAAATACGGAGGTAGCCGGTTCATTGGCATGGTGCACCAGCAGTTCGGCACCCCAATCGAAGAGATTGGGCTCGCTGGGTTCCAACTCGGCCGCGCGCTGGTAGTGTTGAACGGCGGCAAGAGGATGGTTGAGCCGCTCCTCGACATCCGCCAGCAGGTGGTTCGGTTCGGCTTTGTCCTGGGTGGCTAATATCGTGCGAAGCTGGGCCTGAGCCTGCGGATAGTCGCCCGCAATGGCCAAGGCCCGTGCAAGTTCCAGTGAGTTGTTATAGTCCGCCGGGTCAAGCCGCGAAGCATGCTCAAGGTATGGGATTGCGTCCTGTGGCTTTCCTGAGGAAAGCAGAGCAGCGCCCAGGCGGTGATTGGCTTCGAAACTGTCCCGGGCCTGCGCTACGGCTGAGCGCAGCGATTCCAGGCCGACAGACTCCACATTCGAAGAAGCGTGCGGCGGAGCTTTATCAAGCGAAGTGACTCCCCTGGTAAGAGAGTCTGTCTCGCGCACCGTGGCGGTCGAACCATGCCCACCCAGATTGTTCGTGTCGGCAACGCCGGCGATCGTAAATTGCGGTGCGTCGTAAAGCTGAGGCAGCTCCGCCGCGGTTGGCGGCCGGGAAGCACTACCCGGCGTTAGCGCCAAGTCGATTGTCTTGGTCTCTCCGGCATGCAGCGTGAACGGCCCAAAGGAAGCGTCACTGAATCCGGAGGCCGAAGAATGCAGGTTGTACGAGCCCGGACTGATTTTGGTGGACTGGTAGCTCCCGTCCGCGACTGTGTGCGCGATCAGGACGGGCGTTGCTCCGTTCACCTGAAGGTAGACGGCGGCGCCGGCTACCGGGTTGGCATGCGAGTCGCGGATGGAGCCTCGGATGGTCGCAAGGGTCTGGGGACTCTGAGCCTGCGCACCGGAGAGAAGCGCAAATGCGAGAACAGCCAGCCAGGAGATGGAACGACTCTGAGCAGATTGACTTTGATTCGCGGTCAGGCGATGAGGACCCATAATCAGCTCAGTGCGGAAGGATAGGCTCAATCGACAAGCAATGCATATCATAATTTATTGCGGAATGGCGCCGGCAAAGTTCAAACATCCACCAAAGAGCACGAACTCGCGCTCGATTCAGGGCATAGCCCGGGCACCGTTGTCGGCCAGAGATTTGAGTCAATGAGATATCATTCGATGATCAATCCCGCATTTGTATTCGCTGTACAGCTTGAAGAACGGCAATGAAGGTTCTCCTGCTTTCCGAGTATCGGCATTTGGAGATCACTGACGCGGCGACCCCGACGTTAGGCAGTGACGAGGTACTGGTCCGAGTCGCAGCCTGCGGGATCTGCGGAAGCGACGTTCATGGCTACGACGGCTCCTCGGGGCGGCGAATCCCCCCGATCGTCATGGGGCATGAAGCTGCGGGAACGCTGGCTGCGATCGGATCGGGCGTCAGCGGACTTGCGCCGGGCGATCGAGTCACTTTCGATTCCACAATCTATTGCGGAGGCTGCCCGAGTTGCCTTCGCGGCGACATCAATCTTTGCGACCGCCGGCAGGTACTGGGCGTCTCGTGCACGGAGTACCGGCGCGCGGGAGCATTTGCCGAGTATGTAGCGGTGCCTGCGCGCATCGTTCACCGGTTGCCCGAGTCTATTTCGTTTCCGGAAGCGGCGATGCTCGAGGCGGTCGCGGTGGCATTGCATGCGGTTTCTCTGGGCGGCGCTTTGGTGGGAAGCACAACGCTGGTGATCGGCGCGGGCACAATTGGGCTTCTGGTGCTGCAAGCGTTGCGCGTAGCCGGTGCTCAGCGGGTCTTGGTTGCCGATATTGATGCAACCCGCTTGAACCTGGCAAAAGAGCTCGGAGCGACTGAGACTCTCGATGGAAAGGCGGATCTGGTATCGCGGGTAATGAACAGCACAGGCAGTTCCGGGGCGGACGTCGCAGTGGAGGCGGTTGGCCGAACCGAGACGGTTCAATGCGCCATCGACTCGGTAAGAAAAGGAGGGACGGTGATTCTGCTGGGAAACATCGCACCCGAGGTGACATTGCCTCTGCAGAAGGTGGTGACGCGCCAAATCCGACTACAGGGGTCATGCGCGTCGGCGGGAGAATACCCGAGGGCCATCGAACTGATGGCCAAAGGTGCGATCCGAGTGAAACCGATGATAACAGCCGTAGCTCCGTTGGCTGAAGGTCCCCAGTGGTTCGAGCGACTGTATGGCCGCGAGCCAAACTTGATGAAAGTTGTCCTGACACCGGGGTCAGTCTTGTGACCGATCCCTTATTTGATCTAAGCGGCAGGGTCGCCGTCGTGACTGGAACCAGTCGCGGGCTGGGTCAGACATTCGCGCGTGCCTTGGCGAGAGCCGGAGCGGACCTTGTACTCACCAGTCGCCATCGCGACAACCTCGTGGCCTTTGAGACGGAGATGCGCAGCCTGGGGCGGCGTGCGATCTCGCTCGAACTGGATGTACGCAACCGGGAGAGCATTCACAAGATGGTGACGGCCGCCGAAGAAGCGTTCGGGCAGATCGATATCCTCGTCAACAACGCGGGTTGTAACGTGCGCAAGCCGGCGCTTGAAGTTACGTGGGATGACTGGAATCTTGTTCTCGACACGAACTTGCGTGGCAGCTTCTTTGTGGCGCAGGCGGTGGCCCGGGGTATGGTCACGCGTAGTTATGGGCGCATCATCAATATAGGATCGGTCACCAGTGTGGCGGGATATGCGGGATTGGGCCCTTATGGGGCCAGCCGGGGAGGGATCCGCCAGCTGACGATGAGCCTGGCCGATGATTGGGGGCCGCATGGGATCACGGTCAATTGCCTGGCGCCTGGGTGGTTTCGGACAGAGCAGAATAAAGTCCTATACGAGAGCCGGGAATGGGTGGACTACTTGAGTGATCGCATTCCGGTAAAGCGCCCCGGACAACCGGCCGATCTGGAGTCCGCGGTTGTGTTTCTTGCGGCAGAGTCGAGCCGCTACATCACTGGCCAGACGCTGCTGGTGGATGGCGGGATCTCGACTGGGGCCGTGCGGGCGATGGCTTCTGCCGGCAAAGGCGAATCCAAGACGGGAACGAACTCCCCGAAGGCTTAAGGGTCCTGACTTGCGAGCGGCGCGGCATTGACTGGGCTGTCGGTCCAGTTTGCGATTGTGCTTCCGATCATTCTGCGGGAAATTCAATGGTGGAGTATCAGCCAGTTGTGTTCATATCAACAAAGAGTTGCAGCGGTTTGGGGGTACTCGGAGGACGAGCTTCGTGAACAATATCGTGGTCAGCTCCACGCTGATGTTAATGATGATTCTCATGCCGGTAACCGAGGCAAAAGCTCAATCGAGTTACAGCTTGCAGTCGCCTGACGGCCGCGTCGAGATCCGGGTGCGAGCCGCCGATCGCATCAAGTATGACGTGCTGTTCAAGGGGAAGCCGCTGCTGCAGGATGCGCAGCTATCGATGGACATCGAGCACAAGACGCTGGGCGCAAGCCCGAAGGTCCTGACTGCCAAACAACGAACCTGGGACAAGATGCTGGAACCGGTGGTCCGGCAAAAGTTTGCGAAGATTCACGAGAGCTATCACGAACTCCGACTGGAGTGTGACGGCGGGTACGCGGTGGTGTTCCGCGCGTACAACGAGGGAGCTGCCTACCGCTTCGAGACTTCCCTTCCCCAAGCTCAGGTCCACGTCTACAGCGAGCAGGGCATTTTCAACTTCGTAGGCGACCGCACGGTTTACTACCCGTCGGAGGAGAGCTTCTTCTCGCACAATGAGCGGAAGTATCTCCCGCAGCAAATGAGCCAGATTGCGCCTACTCTATTGGCAAGCCTGCCCGCGGTGGTAGATGCCGGCGATGGAGTGAAGGTGGCCATCGCGGAATCGGACCTGGAGGAGTACCCGGGCCTTTGGCTGCACGGCACCAGCGGAAATGCGCTGGCGGCGACGTTTCCTCCTTATCCATTGAAGGAACAACTGGAACGAGATCGAGATTATAAGGTGGTCGAGAGTGCCGATTACATCGCGGTCACCAAGGGAACGCGCACCTATCCATGGCGGGTGCTTGGGATCGCGGAAAAAGATGGCGATCTGCTGACCAATGAACTGGTGTGGCTGCTGGAGAGCCCTTCCAAGGTACAAGACACTTCATGGATCAAGCCCGGCAAGGTGGCCTGGGACTGGTGGAACGCGAATAACATTTACGGAGTGGATTTCAAGTCGGGCGTCAATACTGCGACCTACAAGTACTACATCGACTTTGCGTCGAAGTATGGGATCCCCTACATCATCCTTGATGAAGGCTGGTACAAGCTGGGGAATGTGCTGGACGTGGTGCCCGAGATCAACATGGAGGAGTTGGTCGCGTACGGGAAACAGAAAAATGTCGGCATCATTTTATGGGTGGTTTGGAAGACGCTCGACGATCAGATGGAACCGGCGCTGGATCAGTTCGCTAAATGGGGCGTGAAGGGCATCAAGGTGGACTTCATGCAGCGCAGTGACGAACTGCTGATCAATTTCTATAACAAGCTCAGCTATGAGACCGCCAAACGGCACATGCTGCTGGATTTTCACGGCGATCAGAAGCCGGCAGTGATGACTCGCACCTGGCCGAATCTGATCAGCACCGAAGGCGTGCGGGGGCTGGAGTGGGACAAATGGAGCGCGGAGACCGATCCACCGCACACGGTGACGTTGCCGTTTACGCGAATGTTCCTGGGACCGATGGACTTCACGCCGGGCGCGATGATCAATGCACAAAAAATCAGCTTCGCGCCGATTTTCAATCGGCCGATGAGCCTGGGGACGCGTTGCCATCAACTAGCGATGTATGTGGTCTACGAGAGCCCGTTGCAGATGCTGGCCGACAGCCCGTCGAATTACCTGCGCGAACCGCAGATCATGGAGTTTTTGGGGCCTGTTCCAACCGAGTGGGATGACACGAAGGTTCTGGACGGCAAAATTGGGGAGTACGTGGTGGTGGCACGCAGGAATGGACACGACTGGTATGTCGGAGCAATGACGAACTGGAGTGCCCGAGAGCTCGATATCGATCTGTCGTTCCTGCCGGACGGGAATTATGCGATGGAAGCCTACCAGGACGGCGTGAACGCCGATCGGTATGGGAGTGACTACGTGCAGTTGAAAAGCCAAGTGAACAAGGGGACGAAACTGAAGCTCAAGTTGGCTCCCGGGGGCGGGTGGGCGGCCCGCATTCATCCCTGAGCCGGGACGTGGGTGCGCTATCAACTGAGCCAGGAGAGCAACTGCTGGAGATCGGGCGCGCTCGCGGATTCGGTGCCCTGAGGCATTCCCGGACCAATGGCCACGGCTTCTCCGTGGTCTTCGTACCAGACAAGAAAGGAAGACTGGTCGGCGCCGGGGAGCCGTTGCTGGTTTAACCAATTGTAGTAGGCGCCAAAGTCGCCATCGATCAAGGAGCCGGCGGGATCGAGGTCGGCATGCTCCTGATTCGCAGCCAGCAGGTCATTGGTGGGCTTCCTTCTGGGTGCGAAGCGGACCAGCAGCGTGCACGGCTGGGCGCGGCGCAGCGCTTCACGGGCGGCCCACTGCGCAAAGGTGGTACTGAAAACCTGGGTACCGGAGCCCTCGGTCAGCAGCTTGACTTCAAAGCGCTGCAGAACCGGATCACCATCCTTGTCCATTCCGAGTTCTGCGGGAGTCATGCGGGCCAAGGTTGTCCGCAAGGCTTCCGGGCCCATCCCGGGCGTGTCCTTTTCTGTGCGGATCTTACGCAGGATCGCAGCGCGAGTTGGATCTAACGCCTGATAGGAAACACAGGTCAGCGAAGGATCGTGTTGCGCGGATTGTCCGCCATCAATGTACCAGTGGCCGTACGGGATTGGGTGTGCTTTCGCTCGGGTTGCCACGGCATCAAGCAGCTGCTGCAAGCCATTCTCGAACTTGACATGGGCGAAGTATCCGCCACGCGGACGCAGTTTGCGAAAGAGGGGCTCGTCGTGCGTGGCCGCGCCCTGGCCGATCACGGTGATGCCAAGTCGCGGCATCGGCGGCGGCTCAGGAGGCACCGCGGCATGCAGGCGGTCGGCATATTCCATGGCAGCCTTGCGAAACGCATCGAGCTGGTGGGTCGCCCAGAGATGAGCGGAAAGCTGCTCGACGAAGAAGCTGGGATTGTTCACCCAATCCTGGCGCTCGAGTTGCGCCGATAACGAAATCTGAGTGAAGCCTTGCACCCACTGTTTCTTCTGGTCCTCGGAAAGACCGGCCCAGTTGGCCAACTCCTTTTCGAGGGCCCGGCGCTCTGCCGGGAATTTGTAATCGTAGTCAATGGCTTCACGCAGGAGGCTGGGCAAAAAACTCAGCGGCAGACTCTGGAGCGCTCCCAGGTAATGCAGAGCCAGTTTTCTCGCTTCCGGGGGGTAGCTGCTGAACTGCTCGGGTTTGAGATCACGCGGCAGCATGCTAAGCCAATTCCGAAATCGGTTTGCCTTGCGCGAGCGAAGTGGAGAACCCCATCATCGCGCCGACGGTCGGCACGAGGTCGGTTGAGTCCATCGGACGGTCGTACACCACCCCCTTACGGACACCCTCACCCAGGGCAAGCAGCCAGGTGGTGCGGGAAAGGGGATCGCCGGTGCGATGATGTTGGAAACCGTTTCCGCCCGCATCCTCATCCGAGTCCCGGCCAAAATCGGGAAGGATGAATAACGTGGTCTTGCCGGCGTACTCGGGCTCGGTCTGGATCAACTTCCATAACTCGGCGCAAAGGCGATCGGTACGTCGAATGCCATCGATGTAGAGGGAGTAGGCGCCGGCATGGGCGATGTCGATGTCGTGCATGGTGATCCACAAGAGGCTGGGGGCAACCTGCCGCATCAGCTGGCGCACGATGTAGACGGAGAGTTCATCCGGACTCGACAAGGTGCGCGCATGGCTTTTGAAGTCGTCCACTGAAACCTTCAGGATTTCTTCCAGCTGCTGGAGTTCGAACTCGGTCCCTCCCAATTCTGGCGCATAGAAGGGAGTCTCGTAGTTGTCGCGCAGCAACTGCTCGTAATCGGTGCGACCTTGAGAGACGGCGGCAGTCAGCAGATGCTTGGGAAGGATGACTCGCGCTCCCAGACCCGGACCAAAGGAGCGATTGCTGCTTTCTCCGATTCGATTGAATCCGTTGCTGGGGGCGACGACCCACGCGTCGGAAGGCGGGCGCTTGAGCTGCTTGCGGAAGTACTCAAAGACGGTCGGATGCTCGGGGGGGAGGGAGGCAAAGTTGTTGATGGTCTCGTAGACCCCCGTGGCGAGGCTGGCGGTGGCGACGTAGTGGCCGAGAATACCCCGATTGACGACCCGGGTGAAAAAGGCCGACTGCGGCAGCAACTCCTTCATGAGGTGCGGGATGTTTTCCTGGCCTTCGGGCGCGAAGGTCTCCTGATCACGCGCCCCGCCGCCGAAGGTGATGACGATGATCTTCCTCTTACTGGGAGGCACCCCGGCCCTCGCAAACGCGCTAGAACGCAGCAGAACGCCGCCCAGAGCCATTCCTGCAGCGGTTCGCAAGAATTCGCGACGGCTGTGGGAGAGCTGCCGGCTCAGCTCCAGCGGCGAGACGGCTTGGCTGCGGCCTGTCATGGTTTTCTCTTCTTGCCCTTCTGCGCTTTTCAAGACTTGCTTCTTTCCGGCACAACCGCAAGGCGCAGCCGGCCGATCATGGCTTGGCGGAAGGCGAGTCCTTCGCAGCATAAACAAACTGGCGAATCTCGGCCCGCTGCTTATCTAAGTCGGCAAGGTGCTGCGCTCGAAGCTTCTGATAGACCTCGAACTGCGCTTGGGCCAGGTCCTTCTGGCCGGTGTGGACATAAGCCTGGCCCAGTCGGTAGTACGCGTCCGCCAGGTCGGGATTGAGCTCGCGGGCCTGCAGGTACTCGGGAATGGACTCGGCATAGTGGCCCTGGTCCGAGTAGAGGTTCGCCAGCTGGAGGTGCGCCTCGGCAAGCTTTGGGTCCAGGGCGATCGCTTTCTTGAGCAGCGACTCGATGGCGTGGAGATCGAGATCCGGGTCCTGCGCGCGTCTTCCCTTCCAAAGACTCATGGCGTAGTAGTAGGAGGCGCGTCCATTGTTCGGCTCAAGCTGCGCGAAGCGGCGAAAACGTTGGATGACCTCCTCGGCCTGGTTTGGCGAGCTGTCGTAAGCCTTGGAGAGGAACAAGTAGCAACGGGGATCGTTCGGGCTCAGGTCCGCGCCTTTGAGCAGGGCCTTGACCGCGTCGTCGTAGTTGCCACGCGAATACAGGGCCATTCCCAAGCCGATGGCCAAGCGCGGAGAGTTTGGGTAGCGCTGGCTGGCCTGCTGGAACACTTCGACCGCAGGATCAAGGGTGCGGTGGAGAAGCAGCTCGCTGGCCCAGTCGAACAGATTGCTTTCGCTGGGATCCTGGTGGGCGGCCGCTTGGAATTCATTCTCTGCAGCGACGTACTGGCCATCTTTTTCCTCGATTTGGCCGAGAAGATTATGGAGCTCGGCTGTATTTTTTCGCTGAAGAAGATCCTGAACCAGCTGGCGGGCATTGCCGAGGCGCCCGGTTACCAGGTAAGCGAGCGACAAATCGTATCCGTTGTCGTAGGAGGAGGGATCGATGCGCTGAGCGCGCTCGAGCGAAGGGATGGCTTGCTCGATCTTATTGGCGCGCACGTAGAGCTCGCCGAGATTGTGATTGGTATCGAAGTTGTGGGGCTCGAGCTCAGCGGCCTTCTTGAATTGCGTCTCGGCCAGGTCCAGCCTGCCAAGGCGCGCGTAGTTGGTGGCAAGGTTGGTGCGAGCGGCGGTGGAGCCGGGCTTCAGGCGAACCGCTTCCTCCAGGTGCTCGCGGGCTTTGGTGTCCTGCGATTGAGCTGAATAAACCAGCCCCAGCAACTCATGCACCTCGAACGTATCCGGAGCTTCGTGGAGCAACTTCTCCAAAAGAGCTGCAGCTTGCGGGAATTGGCCGGCGTTGTATTGTTCGACGGCTGTCTGAAACTCGCGATCGAGACGAGCGGCTTGCTCGCGATCAACGGCGGCCGCGGGACCACACACCAGAAGCGCCAACAATACACACTCGATTACCCGGAGCCTTGTGCACACGGACACGTATGTTACCACCGCATTTGGTGCGGCAGGACGTTTCGCAAGATCGGTGATATGCGGCCGGGAAGGCGTTCCGGGGGAAGCGCCTTCCCATCTATGGCCTCGAAATCAGAAGTACAGCTTCAAGGCGAATTGAATTTGACGCGGATCATAGGGCGCGTCACGCGTCGATCCGATCTGGCCGAAGTTGCTGCTGGTGAAGTTGCCCGATCCGCCAATGGCGACTACTCCGTTGCCGCCGAAGTTCGGCGCATTGAAGTTCGGGTGATTGAAGATGTTGAACATCTCCGTGCGGAATTGCAGCCGGAAGCGCTCGGTGAGCAGGAAGTCCTTAAAGATCGAGAAGTCCAGTCTTCGGAAGCCCGGGCCAGGCACGGTGGTCGGTACAACTCCACCGAGAGCCGCAAGCCCTGTTAGCGGAACGCATCCCGTGGGGTCATTCGCGATCGGGCCACTTGCGCCCAGGACGCAGGGTTGGGTAAAGGCGGCCGGGTTGTACCACACCGGGTTGCCGTTCGCTCCGATGCGCAATCCGGGTGTCGGGTTCTGGCCAGCAATCAGCATGTCAGTGCAGTTGGTCCCCGAGGTGGTAGAAGTAGGACACTGCAGCCTCTGTGGTTGCCCTCCTTGAAGAGTGGCTGACCAAACCACGCTCCAACCCCCGGCGAGTACATCGGCGAACCCTGGCTCATTCAGGAAATGCTTGCCTTTGCCAAAGGGAAGCTCATATCCGCCGGTAAAGTGAAAGACGTGACGGATGTCGAAATTGGCCAACGTGTAGTCGCTGTGCACGCCATAACCGGGTACGGAGGGAGCGCGGTAATTGCCAACCGAGAATCCATTCAGCAGGTCAAACGCGTCGGACATCGCCTTGGACCAAGTGTAGGTCGCGAGGAAATTCAGCCCTCCGCTGAAGCGCTTTTCTACCGTCGTCTGCAATCCGTGATAGAAACTGCTGCCGTTGGTAGTTGCATAGCTGTTCCCCTTGCCGAAATCGGGGAATGGAATGGGCTGAGGGGCGCCAGCGGGGAGGATTTGCGTGGGGTTGTTGGAGTTGGGGAAGACCTCCAAGTGGCGTGCCAAGGAGGTGACATAGCCGGCTTGCAGGGATAATGATGGGGTCATCTGATACTGGAAGGTGACGTTGCCACCCATGGTGTAAGGCGTGATGTAGTCGAACTGGATACCGCGCAGCGCCAACCCGCTGGCATTGACCAAGAGCGGATCCAGGGGGGTACAGGAGAAACCAGTTTCCAGAGTTGCGCTTCCGATTGGCGTGGCTCCTGGACTGGTACACCCGCTGTAAACAATCGGATGGTTATCGTCCGGTGTCGCGAATTGGAAGTTGAACTGGAACGGATAGTTCTCCCCAAGATTCGGCGAGAATCCGCGGTTCTCGAATCCGTTGTAGAAGATGCCGAATCCACCGCGCATCACGATCTTTGGGTTGACCTGGTAGGCAAAGCCAAAGCGTGGGGCAAAATTGGTGCTCTGCGAGGTGCCCAAGCCCTTGCCATACTTGTTGGTAATGGCAAGCGCGATTCCGTCCTTAGCCAGTAAATCGGTAAAGCAGGTGGGGCAGCCCGAGGACAAGTTGTTCGCGTTCGGACCCACCGGGATGATGTACATCGGGTTGTTGGTTGGAGGGCCGCTGGGGACAAAGTTGGCTTGATTCGCGTGGTGCTCGTAGACCAGGCCAAAGAAATCCCAGCGCAAACCGAGGTTTAGCGTGAGCTTCGGAGTGACCTTCCAGTCGTCATTGACGTAAGCGCCGTAATAATTCTTGCCATTGTCAGTGAGGGAGATATTGGAGACGTAGACAGTGTTGCCGGCGTTCTGTGTAACCGGTCCGCCAACGTAAGGAACTCCGTTCGGCACCGAAGATGCGGTCGGGCTCAGGAGGAATTGGGCGATACCGGTGTTCTCGTTCGAAGGCGACGCTCCAGGGATGTTGGTGAAGGTGCCATCAAAATTGAACTGGCCGCGGGACCATGGTGGCTGCAGGGTTGAGAACTTTACGTGTTGATACTCGAAGCCCATCTTGAAGGTGTGCTTGCCGTAAATCTTGGTGAAGTCGTCGGTGACCTGGATAGTCGAACTGACTTCATCGGAAGGCAGGAAGGCATTGCTGCCCAGGGTAGCCAACCCCTGGATGCCGAACGCGGGCAAGCCGCCGTTTTCGTGTTGCTGGGGAATGTCCAAGATCCCGAATTGTCCAGGGATATCGCTGAGGTCATTCGCCGAAGGGGAAACACGCGTCGTGTGGAGGTAATTCAAGCCCGCGCGAGCGACGTTGACCGTATTCGGAGAAAAGACGTGCGTCCAAGCCAGCGCACTCTGCTGGGCGAGGGCGGTCTGATTACCTTCCTGGAAGCCGCCCCCATCGGCGACTCCTCCGAAGATGCCGGGAATGAATTGCGGGTCGTCGACCAAACTGAAGCGGAAGAAGGCCTGATCCTTCTGGCTGAAGTTAGCGTCCATGCGAACATCGAACGACTGGCGGTCTTCCTTGAGGTTGGGAGAAGAAGTGAAATTGGAGGCGATTCCACCCGCGGTGGGCGAGGGATAGAGGTTCAAGAGCTTGATGGCATTCGCATCCAATCGCCCTGCGGGCAGGATGTTCAAATTGCATCCGGCCAGCGTAAAATTCGCGGTGCTGGCGGGACAGGTGCCGAACGGATCGCGCACATAAACTCCGGGTGACACGAGTCGCGTCGTTGCCGGATCGAGGATCGTTCCGGTCGGCATGGTGCGCCCCAAAGCATCGGTTTGCGTTCCGGTCTGATCAGCGATCAATTCCTGGAAATTCGTATACCCGCTGCTGCGTTCTTGCGCCGTTGGCACACTGCCGTTGTGGGGGACGCCCTGACGGCGCTTGAATCCTTCGTAGTCGCCAAAGAAGAACAGCTTGTTTCGGCCGTCGAACAGTTTCGGGATTACAACGGGGCCACCGATGGCAAACCCGTACTGGTTCTGACGAAGTTCTCCCTTCTGGGTTTCGGACTGACCGGTCGTCGGATTCTGCACGCGCTCGAAGAAGTCCGCTGCATCCAGCTTGTCGTTGCGGAAGAATTCCCAAACCGCGCCGTGAAAGCCATTCGTGCCCGACTTGATGGTGGCATTGAGCACGGCGGCGCCAGACCGGCCATATTCTGCGCTGAAGTCGGTGGTTTGGACTTTGAATTCCTGGATCGCATCCACCGGAGGGAGCACGACGTAGTTGGTGCCGTTGAGGAAATCGACAGTATCGGAATTGTTGTCAATTCCGTCCAGCATGTAATTGTTCTGCGCAGGGCGGTTGCCGTTAGCCGCGAAGGCCCCGCTGGCGGCATTCCCGCGGGTATCGGACTGCGGAGTATTCACGCCAGCGACGGTTTGCGCGAGAAACGTGAAGTTGCGCCCGTTCAGCGGGAGATTGTTTACGTTGCGCGCATTGACCACTTGGCCTACGGAGGCGTCTTGCGTCTGAAGTTGCGGTGCTGCGGAAGTAACCTCGACCGTCTCCGTCACGGTGCCCGGTTTGAGGGTAAAGTTCAACTGTAAGTTGGAACTCACGTTGACCACAACGTGGCGCTGGGTCGTCGTCTGAAAGCCCTGGGCCGAGGCGCTCAGGGTGTAGCTGCCGATGCGAACCGGCGAAAAAACATACGTGCCGTCGTTCCCTGCAACCGTGGCGAGCTCAGCACTGGTGCCTTCGTTTAACAGCTTTACCTGGGCATCTTTGACAACGGCTCCGGAACTGTCGGTGACGGTGCCGGAGATGCTGCCAGTATCGACCTGAGCGCTGAGTATGGTTGCGCCAAGGAGCACGCCCGCGAACAACAATGCGCAAAATGCGCGCAGAACCCAAGACGAAGCACAGATTCGCCTCATCAGCTTCCCTCCTAAGTTCGCATGGACCCCAAAATGAGTTCTCTAGTAGCCGGGTTGACCGGGCAAAGCGTCAAAAAAGAACTCTTGATGTAAACGTGTACATTAGATGGGCAACGTTAGGACAGGTGCGAAGAGCTTGTCAAGAAAAAAGCTAATGCTTTTGTACTAGACCCGAGAAATGGGTGCGGCTCACATGATTTTCCGTGCCCATCATGATTGCTGGCGGTGCCCGCTCCGCCGCGGGTGCTACGATGCGAAGGGACTCGGTTGGGTACAGCGCGTGAAAGACCAGGAGAACTTCACTGCGTCACGGCGGGACTTTCTAAAAACCATATCTTGGGCATCAGCGTGTCTGCTTCCTACACGTTTTTTTGCTGCGCCGCTCAAGCTTGGTCCTGGCGGGCGTGTGTACCGTGATACCCCTCTGCCGGCCCGGCCCGGCTTTCGCCTTTCGCCTCACTATCCAGAGAAATCACCGCTCGATGAAGTTTTCAGGCAAGCCGATCCCGGCAACGATGAATTCGTTTTAGAGAAGTATGCCTCTGAAATCACAAACCTTTTGAATCAGTGGAGCGCAGCGCTCAAGAGCAATGCGGGTCGAGCAGCGCTGGCCGGCTTGATCGATAGCAAAATTGAAGCCACGCCTCTTGCCTCTGCACAGGAGACCTTCATTCGGTCCGGAACACCAATTGAAGTTTTCCAGCGTCGTTTCCAAACGGATTACGCGAAGGGAGCCGAACCGTTTCTCCAAGAAATGGAAATTCATATTTCACGAGCCGGCCGAGTGGAGACCGCTGAGTTTCACGTTATCGCGATTGAGGCAACACCGAGTGCGGCAAGCGTATTCAATGTGGACATTCGCTATGACCTGGTAGGCATCAAGAGTGACATCATGCGCGAGGGTTGCATTGGCAAGTGGCGCACGCGATGGCTCCGGGATGAGACGCAGGGATGGCGCGTGGTGCGGTGGGAGGCTGTGGAGGAAACGGTAAGCCGGGTGCGCGGACCGGCTTTCCTCGATGTCACCTCCCAGGCATTTGGCAAGATTCAATCGTATCGAGACCAGATGGGCTACGGCGCGGACCACTGGCGGACCGTTCTGGACGCGGCCTGCGGCATTGATGTTTACGGAAACGATGGCCTCGCAGCAGGCGACTTCGATAACGATGGCTTTGACGATCTTTACATTTGCCAACCTCCAGGTTTACCGAATCGGCTTTATCGCAACTGCGGGAATGGCACGTTTGAAGATGTAACGGAACAGGCCGGAGTGGGTGTGCTGGACGGAACGGCATGCGCACTATTTGCAGACTTTCAAAATCGTGGGTTGCAAGACTTGCTGGTGGTCTGTGCGAACGGCCCAATGCTGTTCGTCAATGAGGGTAAGGGGAAGTTTCAGCTCAAGCGGGATGCCTTCAAGTTCGCGCTGCCTCCGCAAGGCACCTTCACCCATGCCGCGGTTGCTGATTACGACGGCGATGGGCGTCTCGACGTTTATTTTTGTCTCTACAGCTATTACCTGGGGCTCGACCAGTATCACTATCCGGCGCCTTACTTCGATGCGCGGAATGGCCCACCCAACTTCCTGTTTCACAACGAAGGGGACGGGGGCTTCGCGGACCGCACGCAAGCTGCGGGGTTGAATGCCGAGAACGACCGTTACAGCTTTGCTTGCGCGTGGGGAGACTGCAATTCGAACGGGCACCCGGACCTGTACGTTGCCAACGACTTCGGCCGGAATAATTTGTATCGCAACAACGGCAATGGCACATTTACGGCGGTTTCTGCCGACGCGCACGCGCAGGACGTGGGCGCCGGCATGAGTGCGTGTTGGTTCGATTACGACAACGACGGCAATGCGGACGTGTACGTCTCCAATATGTGGTCGGCTGCAGGCCTGCGCGTTTCGCAGCAGAAGCCGTTTCATAAAAACGACGCGGAAGAGATACTGGTGCTCTACCGTCAACACGCGCGGGGGAACTCGCTGTATCGCAACCTCGGCAACGGGAAATTTGAAAACGTGAGCGATCAAGCGGGCGTTGCCATGGGCCGGTGGGCGTGGTCTTCCGATGCCTGGGATTTCGATCACGATGGCTACGCCGATCTGTACATCGCAAACGGTTACATTTCTGGACCAAACACGCGCGATCTTGCCAGCTTCTTCTGGCGACAGGTGGTGGGCCAGTCGCCGTCGAATGCAAGCCCATCCCCTGGCTATGAGCACGGCTGGAACGCGATCAACGAACTGATCCGCTCCGACGACTCGTGGAGCGGGCATGAGAGAAACGTCTGCTATCTGAACAATCACGACGGCACATTTTCCGAGGTTTCCGGCGTCTTGGCATTGGATTTCCCGGACGACAGCCGCACGTTCGCGCTGGCAGATCTGGACCACGATGGACGGCTGGAAATCGTTCTCAAGAACCGGAACGCGCCTCAACTCCGGGTCCTTCGGAATGCGCTGCAGAACATCGGATCCTCGGTGGCGTTCCGACTGCGAGGGCAAAAGAGCAATCGCGACGCGATTGGCGCGTCCATCACGGTTGAAGCCGCGGGCCTGCGGCAGAAAAAATACGTGCAGGCCGGCTCAGGCTTCCTGGCGCAGCACAGCAAGGAGCTTTTCTTCGGGCTCGGGAAATCGGGCAGTTCGCTGCGGGCAACGATTCGATGGCCGAGTGGCTTGACGCAGGCCTTCGAACAGATTCCCGCGAATCATCGAATCGAAATCGAGGAAGGCTCTGCGAATTTTCAGGCGACGCCCTTTGCGGCATCGCCGCCTTCTTATGCACGGGCGGACACCCCCCAGGGGATACCCCAATTGCCGCCGTCGGTGGAGACCTGGCTGATCGAGCCTTTGAGTGCACCCGAATTTTCGCTTCCGGATCTGCAGGGGAACACGCGGAGTTTGCGGTCTTTTCGAGGAAGCGTGGTATTGCTCTGCTTCTGGGCTACGGACCCGGCCCTGAACCGTCACCAGTTCGAGGGCTTCAAACAAAGATGGTCTCAACTGACCGCAAACCGCCTTCAGGTTCTGGGAATCAATGTCGATGACCCTGTCAACCCAGTAGCGGTGCAGGCCCTTGTTGCCAGAGAGGAACTTCCTTTCCCCACGCTACTGGCCACAAGCGAAGTGGCTGGCATCTACAACATCATCTACCGCTACTTGTTCGATCGCCGCCGTGACCTTCCGGTTCCCTGCTCATTCCTGCTCGATGAAGATGGCAGGATTGTAAAGGTCTACCAGGGAAACTTGAGTGCCGAAGGGCTCGTTAATGACTTGAGCTCGCTGCCAAAAACGCGGGAGGAGCGCATCGCCAAAGCGCTACCTTTTCCGGGCCTGGTTCCCCAAGGCGGGTTCCCACGCAACGACTTTACTTATGGAGTAGCTCTGTTCCAGCGCGGCTACTTTGACCAGGCGGCGGAGTCCTTCAAGCAGGTGATCGCAGCAAAGCCGCAGAATTCCGAGGCCTACTACAACCTTGGAACGCTTTACCTCCGGCGAGACGATTTGTCGGATGCAGCTAGTTACCTGCAGCGCGCTGTAGAGCTAAACCCAAACTACCCGGAGGCATGGAATAACCTCGGCATGGTCGCGGCACGGCAGGGACGCGCGAGCGACGCCACCCGCAACTTCGAGCGCTCCCTGGAATTGCGACCGGGATATACCGTCGCGCTGCTGAACCTGGGAAATCTTTACCGCCGCGAGGGAGCCTATGACGAGGCGGAGACGGTTCTGAGGCAGGCACTCGAACTTGAACCCGAAAATCCGGAGGTGAACTACAGCCTCGGCATGGTCTGCGCTCAACAAAACCAGATCCCGCGTGCTTTGGAATACCTGGCAAGCGCCGTCAAGCAACGCCCGGACTATGCCGAGGCACTCAATAACCTTGGAGTGCTCCTGGTGCGTGAGCAGCGATACGCGGACGCCGAAGAGCAACTTAAGACCTGCATTCGGGTAGCGCCAAACTTCGATCAGGGGTACCTGAATCTGGCGCGGCTCTATGTCGTATTGCACCAAGAGGCTAAAGCGCGAGAAGTTTTGCAGGCACTTCTGCGCATCCAGCCTCAGCACAAGATGGCTCAGCAGACGCTGGAAATGCTACATTAACTCTCCAAGCACCTGCGATCCCGGTTCGCGAGGGCATCCTGCAGTATGGTTCCTGGCTCACTTTCCCATCTCAATTGGGTGCAAATACACCGCGGCATGCGGCGGATTCTTGGATTGTTTACTCTCCTGGCCTTTGCGCAGGCCCTCGCTGCCGCCCAAGCACCTGGCGCTGCGCCTAAACACGCCAAGCCCACGGCACGCGATTCCTCGCCCTTCCTTGAAGCGGAGACGCTACTTGCAACGGGCGCGCTCGAGCAGGCCAAACAAAAGACGCAGGAGCAACTGGCTCTCCATCCCTCGAGCGTCGAAGGGTACAACCTGCTGGGCATCATTTGCACAAACCAACGGGACTCCACTGGGGCGCTGGATGCGTTCCAGCACGCGCTGAAACTCGATCCTGGTTCCACCAAGACCCTCAACAATCTTGGCAGCCTTTACCTGGCAGAGGGAAAGGCAGACCTCGCCGAAAGGGAGTTCCAAAGAGTCCTGCGACTCGACCCCGGGAATCGAGATGGCAACTACAACCTGGGACTGTTGCTGATGGCGAAGGGCACCCCTGCCGCGGCGATTCCGCACTTTCTCCGGATTCGTTCACCCAATGTGGAAACGCGGTTCAATCTTATCCGCGCGTACCTGCAGACGGGTCGCACCGCCCAAGGGTTGAAGGCCGCAAGCGAACTCTCAGCGCAGAACAAGGACGACGTTCGGTTGCACTTCACCCTGGGCGTCCTTCTTGCTTCGGCGAAGCAGTATCATCCCGCTGAGCTGGAACTGGAAAAGGCTAGCGCGTTGCAGCCAGAGACACTGGAGATTCTCTACAACCTGGGCCAGGTTTATCTGCGCAGCGCGGAATATTCCAAAGCAGAACTCGTGCTGAACCGGGCTTTGAAGCTGAAGCCCGATTCCCCCGACACTTTGTACTTGCTAGGTCAGGTCTACTTCGACCAGGCACGCCCGGTAGATGCGCTCGATGTGCTTGTACGGGCACACAAGCTGGCGCCAGAAAACACAGACATTATTTTCCTCCTGGCTCGCGTCAGCATGTCGCAAAACTACTTCGAGGATGCGATCCCGCTTCTCGAATCGGGGTTGAAGATCGCGCCCAAACGGGCGGATCTGCATGCTGCCCTGGGTGAAAGCTACTTCATGGCCGGACAAGCGGAGAAAGCCATCGACGAGTTCAAAATCCTGATCGACCTCGACCCCACCGCTCGCTCCTATACGTTCATGGGATTGTCTTACCGGCACCTCGGCCGCTTCGAAGAAGCACGCAAATACTTCCAAGACGGTTTGAAGCTTGAGCCGCATAATGCATCGTGCCTGTTCAATCTTGGTTACATTGAGGAGCGGCAAGGAAATTTGGCGGGAGCGGAATCGTTCTTTCAGAAGGCGCTCCACGCAAATCCGGACTTTCCAGACGCTCTGCTCGAACTGGCCAACCTTCGCATCGAAAAGAAGGAGTATGCAGAGGCTGCAGTACTGCTGCGCAAATACGTTAAGGTGAGCCGGGATCCGGCTCCGGGATACTACAAGCTGGCGATGGTCGAGCGGAGCCTCCATCAGAAAGAGGCAGCAGAACGAGACCTGAGTGTTTTCCAAACGCTTTCGAAGAACGCTTCCACCGGACCCTATCCTTATCAGCACCTTTTCGACTATTTGAACAATCGCGCTGACCTGCCGCAGCAAGCCAAGACGCAACTGGATCTTGCCGAACTGACCGCTCTGATTCAGAAGCATCCCGACCAGCCGCAGGATCTTTATCTTCTCGCCGAAACGTACCTTAAGCTTGGCAAAATGGATGAAGCCTTGAAGGTGATCGCGCAGCTCGACCAACTGAGCGCCAACGATTATCGAACGCAAACCGGGATCGGCGTGCTCCTGGCGCGCTTCCGCCTGTATGACCATGCCATCCAACATTTCCAAGCTGGGTTGCGAGCGAATCCTGACTCCGACGACATCAAGTTCGATCTCGCGAACGCGTACTTCCACAAAGGCTCATATCCGGAAGCGCTCGAGACGGTGCAAAAGATCTCTGCAAGCGGGCAGCAGGATGACGCTGTACTGGCTCTGTTAGGAGATATTTACTCGCATTTAGGAGATACCGCGCGGGCCACCGAGATCTTTCGCAACGCGATCAGCCGAAACCCCGACAACGATCAGTACTATCTTTCGCTCACACTGGTTCAGTTGCGCGATGGGGACGTGAAGGGCGCAACCGAAACTTTGCAGAAAGGGTTGGCTCGCATCCCGAACTCGGGGAAGATTCAATGGGGTTTGGGTATTGTGTCGGTGCTCGAAGGCAAGACCGGACAAGCGGGTCAACAACTGGAGCGAGCTGTCGAACTGTTACCGGAATGGGCGGGAAGCTACTCCACCCTCGGCGTTTTTTACTATCAAACAGGACAGATTGAAAAAGCGCGCGAGGTGCTGAACCGATTCAAGGGAAGCAATGCGGCGGGATTGGACGTCGGCCGAATTGAAGAAGTTCTGTCGAGAGCGCCGGAAAAACCAGTCTCAGGGGGAGCGCCCATGTCAGCTGAGGCGCGCCAGCAATTGTTGCAACTGGCCCTCACGCTGGCGGATCACACCCTCTGATCCGGCGACTGTGCGTTAAAATGCGTGGCAGACTTCAAAGGTGGTCAGAGCCGTGCGGTTTCCCGGGCGCCGGGGCTGACGAGGTGATTCGGAAAGAGGAAAGGTCGAACACGGGGAAAGGTCTCAGTTGCGTAATTTGCTGCAGTGCAATTCTCGCACTCGGCGCCACGCTTGTCCTCAACTCCCGGGCGATGGTTCTGGCCGGACAACCACACAAGGCTCCATCAGCCACCGAGCAGCCCGCGATCCCAGTCCACTTCACCGATATTCGCAAAGCAGCCGGAATCACGTTTCAGCAAGACGCGACTGCCACCGACGAAAAGTACTATCTCGAAACCATGGGCACCGGGGTCGGATGGATCGACTACGATCAGGACGGATTGATGGATCTGTTTTTCGTCCAGTCGGCGGCCACCGACATTTACAAACCACCGCATCCGCTGCGGTCAGCCCTTTATCACAACAATGGAGACGGAACATTCACCGACGTCACCGACAAGGCCGGGGTTGGCGGCGCCGGCCACTACGGCCAAGGTGTCGCCGTCGGAGATTACGACAATGACGGCTACCCCGATCTCTACGTAACCGGCTACGGCAGCGCGATTCTCTATCACAACAATGGCGATGGAACGTTCACCGACGTAACCGCCAAAGCGGGCGTAGGCGATGAAGGCGGATGGTCCACGAGTGCCGGCTGGTTCGACTACGACAAAGACGGCTACCTGGATCTGGTGGTCACAAACTACATCGAGTGGTCGCCGAAGAACAACATCTGGTGCGGAGAACGGCGCCCGGGCTATCGCTCGTACTGCCATCCCGGAAATTACAAAGGCCAGCGAATCAAGCTCTACCACAACAATCACAATGGCACTTTTACGGATGTGAGCGACGCATCGGGCGTTGGCAAGCCGGAAGCAAAAGGGATGGGCGTGGTCTTGGCCGACTTCAATAATGACGGCTGGCCCGACATCGCAATCGCTAATGATTCATGGCCGAACTTCCTCTTCCTCAACAAGAAAGACGGCACCTTCCAGGACGTGTCGTTCATGTCGGGCCTCGCAGCGGGCGAAGATGGACGCTACGAAGCTGGAATGGGCATTGACGCGGCCGATGTAGATGGCGACGGCTTTCAGGATATCTACATCACCCATCTCGATTTCGAGTTAAACCGCTTGTACCGCAACAACGGCGATGGGACTTTCGATGACGACACGTTCCGCTCCGGCATCGGCAACAAAGCAATCCTGATGAGCGGAGTCGCAATGAAGTTTCTGGATTACGACAATGATGGCTGGCCCGATATCCTGCAACTGAATGGCGCGATGCTCGACAACATCCAGCTGTACCACAGCGAAGTGACCTACAAAGAACCATTGCTGATGTATCGCAATTTGGGTAAAGGACAATTCGCGAAAGTATCGGATTCCCTGGGCCCGGACTTTCTGCGTCCAATCGTCGGACGAGGGCTGGCAACAGCGGACTTCGACAACGACGGCGATATCGATATTGCCGTGAACATTCGGGGCGATTATCCGGAAATTCTCCGCAATGATGGGGGCAATGCCAATCACTGGCTGGAAGTGCTCTTGATCGGAACCCGATCGAACCGGGATGGCACTGGAGCCTCGCTGAAGCTCACATCGGAGGGTGTGACCCACATCGAGCAGGCCAAGGGAGGAATGAGCTATATGTCTGCCAGCGATCCTCGCGTGCATTTTGGACTTGGCAAGCGCGACAAAATTGATTCTCTCGAGATTACGTGGCCGAGTGGACACGTGGACAAACTGACTCATCTCGGCGTGGACCAGATTATGGCGGTCAAAGAGGGTGCCGGCATCGTTCAACATCCATTTCCCAAGGTGCCCAACCGATAGATCATGAATTTGCTTCGTCGTCGTTTTCTCGGCTCTTCTCTCGTGGTTCTCGGCAGCACGCTGCTGGAGGCCCTCACTACACCGCTATGGAAATGGAACGGGGCAAGCGTTCGCAAAGCTGCCGCATCCGCCAACCCGGCATTTCCGGTGACGTTCGTCGATGTGGCTCGCGACGCGGGGCTGACTGCGGTCAACGTATGGGGCGGCGTCGATCACAAACGCTCGATCATCGAAGCCAAGGGCAGCGGGATCGCCTTTTTCGACTACGACAATGATGGCTGGCTCGATATCTACCTGACCAACGGCACCCGCTTCGATACAAAGTGGCCTCAAGGCCAAGCTCCGACGTCTCATCTCTACAAGAACAACCGGGACGGCACATTTACCGATGTAACGGAAAAATCCGGCTTAGGCCGCACGGGCTGGCAGACAGGCGTTTGCGTCGGCGACTATGACAACGACGGATGGGATGACCTCTTCTGTTGTTTTTGGGGGCATAACATTCTGTTCCACAACAACGGCGACGGTACTTTTACCGATGTCACGAGAAAAGCCGGCCTTTACAGGGAAGAAGTTCGGTGGGGCGCGGGCTGCACCTGGCTCGACTATGACCGCGATGGATCGCTCGATTTATTCGTCTGCAATTACATCAAGCTTGATCCGGCAACGACTCCTGGAGACGGACCCGCGTGCCAGTGGAAAGGGATTCCGGTCATGTGCGGGCCGCGAGGCCTGACCGCCGATACGAACATTCTGTATCACAACAATGGAGATGGGACGTTCGCCGACGTTTCGGAGAAGGCGGGCATCCTGAAGCCGGGTCCACGGTATTCCATCACCGCGGTCTCCTACGACTTTGACAACGATGGCTGGCCTGATATCTATGTGGCCGTCGACTCCGAGCCGAGCATCCTGTTCCATAACAATCACGACGGTACCTTCACCGACATCGCGATGGCGGCGGGATGCGCCTACAGCGACGCGGGACATGAGCAGGCAGGAATGGGGGTTGCCGTCGCCGACTATGACTGCGACGGATGGCTGGACATTTTTAAGACGAACTTCGCCGACGATACGTGCAACCTCTATCACAACAATGGCGACGGTACTTTCACGGATCTCACGTTCGCTTCAGGGATTGGAATCAACAACCGTTATGTCGCCTGGGGCTGCGGGTTCATCGACTACGACAACGATGGCTGGCCCGACATCATGCAGATCAACGGACACGTCTATCCGGAGATTGAGGGACACGAGATTGGGCAGACCTACAAGAATCCTCGGCTCGTGTACCGGAATCTCGGCCAGGGCCGATTCAAAGACGTTTCCGCGGAAATGGGCCCTGGGATCACTGAACGCTTCTCCAGCCGGGGGGCGGCCTTCGGCGATTACGACAACGACGGAGACGTCGACGCGCTCATTCTCAACATGAACGACCTCCCTTCCCTCCTTCGAAATGATGGCGGGAACACACAGAACTGGGTCAAGATCAAACTGGTCGGCACCAAGTGCAACCGCACCGCGATCGGGACGCGTGTGCGCGTGGTTACCGGAACCCATATTCAGACCAACGAAGTCCATAGCGCGTCGAGCGTTATGTCGCAAAGCGACCTAAGGCTGCACTTCGGGCTGGGAAAAGCGCAAGTGGTTGATCTGCTTGAAGTGAAGTGGCCGACCACCCAGAAGATCGAGCGCTTCAAGGATGTGAAAGCGAACCAGATTCTCACGATCCGGGAGGGCGCCGGAATTGTAAATACGGCGAAGCCCGGGACGAAGTGATCCGGCTCAAGCTAGCCTGCCTGCAAAACCTGCACCCCGTACGGAGCCAGTTCGATGCTGCCACTCCGCTTTTGTCCGCTCAGGACATCGACGTATGGTGCAGGGAGGGTCACTACCTGAGCCTCGGGCGTATGGTTCAGCAAGAAAGTCCACCGTTTCCCGACGGCGCGACGTACGGTCAGTTCAACCCCATGCGGCACATCCAGCGGCGCTTTGACTCCAGCCATAGCGGCTAGCGTGCGCAACACGCGCGTAAGGCTCGCAGGATCCAGGTCCGGACCGATGTAAACCGCCTTACCTTTGCCGAAGCTGTTCATGGTAATCGCCGCCTTGCCCGCATACGCACGCGAAGTATAGGTCGCCAACACTTCCGCGGTGGATGGCTGGAGGACGTCGGCCCAGATTCCGCATTCTCCATCGGGGCCGGCGAGAGCCCCGGCAAACTTTACCCCATGCTTTCCCGAATAGATCGGAACATAATCCTCCACCGTCACCCCCATCACGTCCCGCACGGCACCGGGCAGGGGCGAACGGATAATCTGGCTGCTCTCGTTCTTTACGCCCAAACGGAAGTTGCTCACGAACATCCCGCCGCCGCGGACATAGGTCCGGATCTTTTCCGCCTGCGCATCCGAAAGCACGTAGGCCATCGGCGCTGCCGCGATCTTGTAAGGAGCGAGGTCTACCCCCGGCGTGATCACGTCAAGGCCGCCATGCGTCGCGGACAGCACTCCATACCACGACGTCACCTGGGGCACGTATTTCAGAGCGTGATGTGCCGGCTGGATCTGCAAGGCCCAATCGCAATCGTAGTCGAAGACCAGGGCAGCCTCCCGCTGGTATTCGGATTGCAGCAGCTCGGGTCCGAGGCCCTTGAGTTCCTTCACCGTTTGCTGCACTTCTTCAAATCCTGGGCTCTTGGAGCGGTCGTGGTTCAGGAGGCCGTGCCAGTACTCTTCCGCGCCAAAGCTCGCCGTATCCCAGCGGAAGTAGTTGATACCCATCGCGCCGTGAGCGATCGCCTGGTACGTCCACAAGCGTAGTTGCCCTTTCTCGGGCTGCGGCGAGAAGGTGCGTTGGCCAGCTTTTCCCGACTGCTCTTCCATGATCATGAAAGGCTTGCCGCCCTTCAGCGTGCGTCCAAAATCGTGTGCCATGGCGATGACGGCAACAACTGCTTCCGGCGAAGTCGCTCCAGGCAGCCCTTGCTCGTGCATCACCATTTCGAAAAAGCCGGGATAGTTGTCGAAGGCGACGAAATCGAGGTTCGCGTACAGGTCCTTTTCATTGATGAAGTCCACGGGGACGCCAACATTGTTGGTGGTCACAAAGTGCCGCGGGCAGACCTTGCGAAGCATCTCCAACTGCTCTTCGAGAAACGAGACATTCGCATACGATTGGTAGCGGTCGTAGTCGAGCGCGAGCCCGGGGTTCGGATCGCCGCCGGACGGCAAGGGCAAGGGAACTTGTGCAAGATCCGTATAGACCTGGCTCCAGAACACCGTGCCCCAGCTGCGATTCAGTTCGTCGAGGCTGCCGTACCGTTTCTTCAGCCACTCCTGAAAACCAGTCCGGCAGAAGCCGCAATAGCAGCGTGGAGATGGGGAAAGTGTGAGCTCGTTATCGATCTGCCACCCTATGACTCCGGGCACATCGGAGAATGCATGGGCCATTTCGGTCGCAACCGTGAGCGACAGCCGGCGGTAGGTCTGGTTGGTGGGACAGGTAAAGCGGCGGCCGCCCGGGTGAAGCGGCTCTCCTTGGGCATTGACTTCGACAACCTCCGGATATTTCGCGGTCAGCCACGGCGGCGGCGCCGCTGAGGGAGTCCCCAGAATGACTGCGATGTTGTGCCGACGAAGCGTGTCGACCGCACGACGAAGCCACGCGAAGTCAAACTTCCCTTCCGCAGGCTCCATCAACGCCCAGGCGAACTCCGCGATGCGCACATTGGTGAAACCAAAATCCGCCATCATGCGCGCATCTTCTTCCCACAAGCTCTGGGGGGTCTGGTCCGGATAGTAATCGACCCCAAATAGCAATGGCGTGGCTGGGAAAGCATTCGCAGGCATCCAGTTCGCCAGATTCCATGACGGTCGCCGAAAGCCCAGCGCGCCGAGCCCGGCGACAGCCCCGCCGAGAAAGTCTCGCCTGCTGATCAAAGTCAGATTGCACCTGCTTTCATCTGCGACCGGCCGGCTACACCATCTCTGGAGCGGCCGCGGTAACCTCGATCTCTACTTGTTGAGCGCCAAGCACCGGATGGGTGGCCTTGAGCCGCACCCTGCCCGGCTCCTCTTTGGCACGGATCCAGATGGCTCCCGTGCCGCCGATCAGGGCGAACGGGTTGTCTCCGATGATCTCGGCCGGCCCTTCGAGTTCCAGCTTGATGGCGTCATTGGCGAAGGGCCGGATGGCGCCAAATTCATCGGTAACACGGAACACAACCCGCGTGGTGTCGGCGCCGTCGCCCGCTAGACTCGTGTCGTCGGGCAAGAGGGCGAACTTCTGGTCGACTCCCTTGCCGGAGTAACGCTTCGAAGTCACCATCTTGCCCTGCAGGTAGCCCTCGAGCCGCAGATCTCCCCACGAGTGAAACAGTTCCCGCAGTTCCATGATGAAGGGTGCGTACCGGAGGTGCGCAAACCTTGTGCGATCCGGATCCGCTTCTGCCACCAGCTTGTCGGCAATGTACAGCTTGATGTGATCGCAATTGGAGCACACAACTGCTGTAGAGAATCCCACCGACGCGTCGCCACGGGCCCAGTGAAACGCAGGTTCCATCACGATTTCTTCGGAGGGATCGCACTGCGACTTGTAGAAACCCGCTGCGGGCTTGGGTTCCCGGAAGATATCCGTTACCCCGTGATAACAAATTCGATCGCCTGAGCCGAAGTCTCCGTGCGTGTTGTAATCAAACGCGCACCACCCGAGGCCGCCGGCATATTGCGGATTCGATGCCAATTGATCGTGCACGCGCGCATGGCGCAGGGTATGTTCCGTGAGGCGCTCCACCTGATCGATGGACTTGGTCGGATAGGTATGTCCAACGAATTCGGTGTTCAGATAGCGCGGATGATTGGGCGGCTTCAGCGGAAAACCGAAATCGTTCATGGTGAAGACGTCTTCCAGAAATTCCGACTCCTGGAAGTAGCGAATCCCGCACGTCTGTCGGCTGGGATCCAGTTTGTGAGCCAGCGCGTTGGTGCGGGTGTAGAAATCATGGTCATCTTTCGATTCATTGATTCGAACGCCCCAGAGGACGATGGACGGATGGTTCCAGTCGCGCCGGACCATGCGGCCCACATTATCGATGGCGAGCAGTTTCCACGCCTCGTCACCGATGTGTTGCCAGCCCGGAATCTCCTCGAGAACCAGAAGGCCGACTTCGTCGCACGCGTCCAGGAAGTGCCGCGATTGCGGGTAGTGCGAGGTACGCACCATGTTGCACTTGAGCTTGTTGCGGAGGATGTAAGCATCCCTCCGCTGCACTCGGCCGGGCATAGCCTGGCCCACGAATGGGAATGTCTGGTGACGGTCTAATCCGCGAAGCTTGACGATCTTGCCGTTGATTTCAAACCCATGATCGGTAAACGTGGCCTCTCGGAACCCGATCCTCCGTGAGTCGCTGTCCACTGGTGTGTTTCCTCTCAGGAGGGTTACGTCGACGGTGTAGAGCGTGGGGTTGGAGAGTTCCCAAAGCTTGATGCCGCTCAGGTTCGTGAAGTGTACGGTGTGCACGGTGGGCTCGGATGCGGCTGCAGAAGCGGGCACATTCGCGGTACTCCTGGCCACGACCTGATCGCCCGAGCGAAGTACAGCCTCCAGCTTCATGGGCTCGCGCGACGCCTCCAGGAACTGGAGATGGCAGTCTACGTCGAGTGCGGGATGCGCGCTTAGCGCGTCCTTGGGCTTGGCAAATACGTTCTCAAGGAAGATCGCGGGAACAACTCGCAGTGACACTTCACGATAGATACCTCCGAACGTCAGGTAGTCAATTTCGTAGCCAAAGGGCGGAATGTCCGGACGTTCAGTGGAGTCGACGTCAACTACCAGCACATTTTCCCCGTCAAAGTTGAGGTGCGGCGTAAGGTCGAAGGAGAACGGGGTGTATCCACCCTTGTACTCGCCCAACCGGCTACCGTTAATCCACACCGTTGAGGCGGTCATCACCCCTTCAAAGTCGACAAACACGTGCTTTCCACGCGCAGCCGGCGGCAGTTTGAAACGGCGCCTGTAACTCGAGACCAACTCGTAAGACTTTTCGTCAAAGCTGTGCCAGGGCAACCTGACATTGGTGTGCGGAATTACGACGCGTTCGTAACTGGAATCATCGAAGTTGGGCGCGTGGGAACCGTCGGCAACGGTCCGACTGTAACGCCAGTTGCGGTTAATGGGCAGGATCAGTCGTCCCGCAGTCGGGGGTTCGCTGCTGGCGCTGGAAAAACCAGATCCGGCGAGCGTGGCGCCCGCGAGAAGAGTACCGGAAGTCTTAAGGAAGTCGCGACGGTCCATCAGAATCCTCGTAGCTCGAGTTGAACGGATGAGAACTGGGCATTATGCTCCAAACCGTTTCCTGATGTAAACGCTTACATCCAAGTCGCACTTGGATTACAATCCGGGCTACCCGATCCGCTTGGGATCGTCATTGCCATCAGCGGCGAAAATCGCAGGCTCAGTACGTGCATTCTCATGAACATTAAAGAGGTCGCCAAGCGAGCCAAGGTCTCCACTGCGACCGTCTCGCGCACCATCAATAACTCTTCCAAGGTCAAGCCCGCGACTGCCGCGCGCGTGCGCAAGGTGATTGAGGAGCTGAATTTTTATCCGAACACCCACGCGCGCACCCTGGTTTCCGGACGAAGTCATATCGTGGGGCTGATTATCTCGGATATCACGAATCCCTTCTTCCCCGAGTTGGTAAAGAGCTTCGAGGACCAGGCGGTGCAGCGCGGTAAAGAAGTGATTATCGGAAACACCGACTATAGCCCGAAGCGCATGGCGGGCTGCATCCGCCGGATGCTGGAGCGGAAGGTAGACGGCGTAGCGGTGATGACTTCGGAAGGCGACCCGGTGCTGATGATGGAACTAACTCGAAGAAACATTCCTACGGTGTTCATGGACACGGGGAAGCCGGGCCCGCACTGCGCAAACATCCGAATTGACTATGCCCAGGGAATTCGTGAAGCACTCGATCACCTGTACGCGCTGAACCACCGTCGAATTGCGTTTATCCCGGGCCCCATGAACTTGAAATCGGTCCGCATCCGTCATGACGCCTTCATCGCTGGACTGAAGGCGCACGGGCTTGGGGATCATCCCATGATCGAAAAGGGCAATCACCGGATCGAGGGGGGCGCCATGGCCATGGCGCACCTGTTGAAAATGCCACAGCGTCCGACGGCGGTGATCGCATCCAATGATCTCACTGCGATCGGGGCCCTGGGCGCCATTCTCGACGCCGGGCTCCGCGTTCCAGAAGACATTTCGCTGATTGGATTCGATGACATCTCGTTCGCCCATCTTACCCAGCCCGCACTCACAACCATTGTTTTGTCTCGTACCCAGCTGGCGGTCACCGCGTTTGCGGCGCTTGAGGCTCTCATTCGAAAAGAAGAGGGCTCGCATGCGGATTACACGATTCCGACCCACCTGGTCCTGCGCAGGTCCACTGCAGCAATTTAGTTTTGATTTCATTTTGGACCGGCTGCTCCGCCTTCCCCTCGGAGAACCCAGGTTCGAAGCGGGTTGCGGCAGATATAATGCCTGCAAAGTGTCGATTGTCAGCAGATTTCGGTTCGGGGCTTTGTGTCTGTTCTGGGTATTCGCGGTAGGACTCACAGCCCGCGCTGCAGCCCCAGCGTCATGGAGCGGATCGCTGCGCGATCGCGACGGAAAACCCGTCAGCGAGGCGACCATTCGCATCCAGTTAAGCGGCGGTCAGCACACCTACACCGCCACCACCTCCTCGAGCGGAGAGTTTACCTTTCCTGAAGTTGCCGCTGGAAATTACGAAGTCCAGGTTGAGAGCCAGCACAAAAACTGGAAAACTTCTGATCCGATCGCCGTTCGAGATGGAACTGAAATCAGGGCCACGCTGGAAATTTCGAATGAAAATGGCCTACGCGTGATTGCCGGGCCGGAAGAATCGTCGCAGGCCAGCGGAGGAGAGCATCTTTCCAGCGGTCAAGTCTCGAGCCTGCCCCTGAATGTCCGCGATTTCAGCAAGCTTCTGCTGCTGGCCGCAGGGACGATGACCGATGCCAATGGCGCCGCGAATTTCACCCAACAGTTCGCGGTGAACGGGCAACGCGGTTCCGCGACTGTTTTCGCGATGGACGGCTTCGACACCACCGACCCGGAAATGGGCGGTGCAACATTCTCAAACTTCAATGTAGATGCGATCCAGGAGGTGCAGGCGAATTCGGGCGTCATGCCGGCAGAAATTGGCCATGGAGCGGCCAGCTACACGAACGTGGTCACCAAGTCCGGCTCGAATCAGGTGCACGGCAGTATCTTCGAGTTCGTCCGCAACGCTGCATTCGATGCGCGCAATTATTTCGACCACAATGCGGTTGGCGACCACCGGCGCATTCCTCCTTTCACGCGCAACGAGTTTGGTTTTACCAACGGAGGGCCGGTCGTGCTTCCGCATATCTACGATGGCCGAGATCGCACCTTCTATTTCGGCGAGTATCAGGGCTTCCGGCAAGTGCTGGGAACGACACAGGTCATTCCCGTACCGACCGAGGCTGAGCGGCAGGGCATCGATACGCTCACCTTCCCGGGCGACACACTCACTGTGCCGGTCAATCCCGCGATCGTTCCCGTACTCACACACTATCCCCTGCCAAATCACCCGACCGGGGCCTATGGCGAGCACACCTATGCGACCTATTCCAAAGTCTCCACTCGAACGGATCAGTTCTCCATCCGGATTGACCATCGCATTTCGGACAAAGCCTCGCTACTGACCCGCTTCAGCCTCAACCAGGTCACCGGACCCCTGACCAACCCGGATCAGACCATCATCGATCCCAGTTTTGCGGTGCAGTTCTTCGATCACCAACGCAACGCCGGGGTAAAATACACGCGAACGATCTCTCCCCGCTTCACCTCCGAGACGTCGTTTGGATACATTCGCAGTACACCAAACTTCCCGGCCATCAATCACACCCAGCCCGCGATCACCTTCGGAGATGGATTATTTCAGGGCTTCAACTCAGCCGGCGGGTCAGTTTTCGGGTCCTACGGCAACCTGTTCCAGCTTCGCCAGGACATGAGCTATGTCCGCGCCAGCCACACGTTCAAGTGGGGCGTGGAGATGCGGTTCAATCGCGATCTGACCGTCTTCGGAACCAATCCGAACGGGCTTTACAGCTTCGGCGGCGGCACCGCCTACTCGCCGATCTTCATTCCGTCCGCGAGCGGCACGCATGACATAAACGTCGGGGATCCGTTGCCGGATTCACTTACCGGCCTGTTGACCGCTACTCCTTACGACTACAACGTGACCGCAGCTGCCAGCTTCACGCCACAAGGCGACCGGTTCGATGCAGCGGCTGTTCGGCGCGAGGCCTATAACTTCTACTTTCAAGACAACTGGAAAGCCACCCCTCATCTCACCGTCAACTACGGGCTACGGTATGAAGTGAATAGCCGGATCCACGAAGCCGACAATCGCACATCGGTGCCGAAATTTGTGGATGCGACCGGCAAAGACGTGCCTTACTGGGATCACAGCGCCAAACAAATATTTCTCTACCATCCGCAGCCTCCCTACAACCAGGATTGGAACGGATGGGGACCGCGACTCTCCGTGGACTATGCGCTCTCGCCGCACACTGTGCTGCATGCAGGCGGGGCGATTACCACGATCCTGCCCAACCTTTGGCAGGATAACTTTCTTACAGGCGCGCTTCCCTTTGCCACGACCCTCTTTGTCAATGCGCAGCCCGGCAAACCCGTGCCTTTCCAGAATACGGCGGTGCCGGTGAATCTGCCCCCGCCCTACACAACCTCTGGGCAGCTTCTGTTCCCCAACGGCGGCTCTTCCGGTGCATCCCCGAATACTGAGATCGACCTGGTCCGATATCAGCAGGACCTGACCGCGCAGACTCCAGGGCACCAGCTTCAGCTTTTGAACATGGCTGGAATCGCCAAAAACTTTCGCAACGGATACATCGGCAGCTACACGGCGGGAATCGATCATGACTTCGGCGACGTCAAGTTCAGCGCCGCGTATGTCGCCACATCGGGAATCCATTTGGCCAGCGTCTATTCGCCCAACAGCTATGCGGGGGCGCAGGCGCCCTTCGCGCCGTTTACCCAGTTTGATTCTTTAGGAAGACCGGTCGGCGGGTTCGGACCCGAGAGCATCATGACTACCCGCTCCCACTCGACCTATCACTCCTTGCAGGTGGGCGTCAGCAAGAATTCTGCGCGCGCGGGATTGGGCTTGCAGGCCAGCTATACGTACTCCAAATCTCTGGATGACACCAGTTCCGTGCTCGGCGGCCTTTTCGGCGCGACTGGCGTGATCCTCCAGACTTTGCCGCAGAATCCGTGGGATCCGGGTGCCGACAAAGGGCCATCCACCTTTGACGTAACCCACGTCTTTACCGCCAGCGTGATCCAACTGCTGCCTCTGGATAGAATCAGCTTCCTTCGGCCACTGGGAAGAACGGTGACTGGCGGTTGGCAATTCCTGAACATCACCACGCTGATGAGCGGGCCGCCCTTCTCGGTCTATTCGGGAATTCAGCAGACCGGAGTGGGTGCGGGCGGAGCGGATCGTCCCGACCTGCTGGTGCAACCAGCATTCTCCACGCATCACCCGGTGCGCGAAGACTATTTTGGACGAGGATCCGACAATTCCTCCTTTTTCTCCATTCCTATTAACCTTCCGGGAGGCACAGGGCCGAACCACGGGCGCTTCGGTACCTTGGGCCGGAATACATTTCGCGGGCCCGGCTTTCAGAACTACGACATCGCGCTGATCAAGGACACGCCCTTCGGCCATCGAGGCAATGCGGAGTTTGCCACTCTTGAGTTCCGTGCGGAATTCTTCAACATCTTCAACCTGGTGAATTTCGGGCTACCCAACAACATCGTGCGCGGCAGCGGCTTTGGCATCGTCAGCAAAACCTCCGGTTCGTCCCGGCAGATCCAGTTCTCGCTTAAGCTCATTTATTAGCGCCACGACCCATTCCCGCAGTTTGATTCGATGAAATGATGCAGGGAGAGTGAACGCAGGAGGCTATACTCCCATTCGCCGATTGCGCGCAGCATTGCTGCTCCGGTTGCTCACATCAAGACATAGCGGGACGCTGCGCTGTGAGAGGAGGCGAACATGCGACGACGGGATTTTGGGCGGTTGCTTGCGAGTGCCGCGGTAGGCAGCGCGCTGCCAGGACTTTCCAGTCAGCAACCCAGGGCTGAAACGGCGCCGTTTAAAGTTTCCATAATGCTGTGGACCGTATTCCGCGACCTTCCATTTGTGGAACGGCTCGAAAAAGTAGCCAGCGCCGGATATCAGTTTGTGGAGCTAGTGAGTGAGTATCGGGCCTGGGCAGATTCTGAATTCAGCCAGGTTGTGGCCCGTAGCCGGCAACTTGGAATCGAGTTTGATGCAATTTCGGGGTTGACGCATGGAGCAGCCGATCCTGGAGCACGGGACCCGTTTCTTCAGGAACTTAAGACGCTCTTGCCTGTCGCGCAGCGACTCGATTGTCCGGCGATCATTGTTTTATCGGGGAATCGCGTGGACACGATCTCGCGGGAACAGCAGCATCAGGCCTGCGTCGAGACCTTAAAGAGAGCCTCGGACATCGCCGAGCGCAATCACGTTCGGCTCCTTCTGGAAAACATCGATCCCCTGGAGAACCCGAAGTACTTCCTAACGTCGGTGGCCGAGGGATTCGAGATCGTGCGCTCGGTGGATCATCCGAGCATCCGCTTCTTATACGATTTCTTTCACGAACAGATCGCTGAAGGGAACTTGATTGCCAAGCTGCAGAAGAACATCGATCTGGTCGGGCTCGTCCATGTCGCCGACGTTCCCGGGCGCCACCAACCTGGTACTGGCGAAATCAACTACGACAACATTTATCGTGCACTGGCCGCCCTCAAATATGACCGGGTGATCGCGATGGAGTTTGAGCCGATTGGCAATGCAGTTGAGGTTTTGCGCAGCGCACGCCAGCAGGTGCAAGGAACACCGAAGTCGATCAAGCTTGCGGTGAGCAGGCCGCCACGCTCAGGCTGAGCCGGTTCCAAACACTTGTCGAAACTTGTCTCTGACAAATGCCCTGGGGCTGTATACGATCTTGGGATCGCGAATGACGCGCTTGATGGCGCCACCCAGGAGCGTTCGCGCCTCGAGCAGGTGAAGCTTGGCGGCGATCATCACATTCGGAACAAGCATGCTTTTGTTGCAAAGTTTGAGTACCCGGGGCTTGACCAGCCATGGAACAAGAAAGCGTGGCAGCAGGCCAAGCCGGTGGCGCGTTACTTTGCCGTCCATCATGAAGATGATGGTATTGAGATAAAGATTTTTGCGTTTCCACGGATGGAATTTGTATTTGAACCCGCCCCGATAGTGAAGGTCGTACCCGCAATCCGCCATGCCGCCGATAAGGCCCGCTTCCACAGCGCGTTGGAACAAATCACTTCCCGGGAAAAAGATGAGGTTGAAGGCTTGCACGAAATACGGGGCCGGCAAACGCAACAGGAGGCCAATCGTTTCCAGCAGGTCCTGCTGTTCCTCAAAGGGATTGCCAATGATGAAGTAGTAGGCTCGAACGATCTCTGGATAATGGGCCAGGACTGCTGAGGCACGTTCTACGGCACTATTGGGCATTGCGCGGTGATACACCATTTTCTTGGTGTGTTCACTGCCACTCTCAACACCCATACGAATCCGCCACACGCCAGCGCGCTTCAGTAACTCGATACGCTCGCGAGTGACCCGGACCGGAGAGACATTGCACTCGAATGGAAGACCAGCTTTCGCAGGAAAATCGCGGGCGAATTCTTCAAGTTCGGCAGCCGTCCGATCAAGAAAATCGTCATCCACAAAGAAAATGTACTTTGCATCAGGAAAGAATTTTCGGTTCAAGATGGCGGGACGGCTTACGCACTCCGCGATGCTGTGCTTTCGGACGTACTTCCCGGCACCGCGGTAGATCTCCTGCAAGCGGCCGTTACAGCAATAGGAGCAATGGAAGACGCAGCCCCGCGAGCCGACGAAGGGTATCTCATGGTGGGCAAAGTGATAAGTCGATGTATTCTTGACGAGCTTCCCGTCGTCCAGATGTAATTCATCTTCACAAGAGAAATCGAGCAGCGGCAGCTCATCCATCTTCTCGATCAGTGGTCGAATCGGGTTGGCAATAAACCGTTCGCCAACGCGGTAGGCGATATTCAGAATGTCGGTCCAGGTTCGGGAAGATTCAAGCCGCCTCACCAGATCCACAATCATGCCTTCCCCTTCGCCTACGCAGACCAGGTCGGCATATTGGGCACATTCCTTCGGATTGAGGGTCGCATGAATTCCGCCCCACACGAGAAGTTTCCCCAGGGGACGGAGGTGTTCGAGGATGCTGCGTGCACGCATATGGCCGCCCGATCCGCAGCTGATACCAATGACATCGGAGTCGCGAACACTCGACTCCAATTGAGCGAGTTCTGTTTTGGAGTAATGATCACCGGTTTTGGCCATCAGAAGCAGGCGGGTTTTGTAACCTTCCCGCTTCAGTACGGCGGAAATCATACGAACGCCCCACGCCCAATTGCTATCAGTATCGATTAATGAGATATGCATAGAAAGTAAGCTTCGTCCCAGTAAAGCTCTAAGGGAATCGTGGCTCGGAGGAGACCCTTTCCAGCCAGATTTCCCGCCAAAAGTGAAAATTGTCCCGTGGACACCCGCCGCGCAAAATGTGGCAACCTTTGCACGTCACTCCTTCGAGGATGACCGTGTTTTCCATGCCAATCAGCTTTCCGGTCGGCTCCTGAATCATCTTGCCCAATTGGCGCAGGACACGGTATTCGCGGCCGCAAAAGGGCAGCATGTCGACGGTAAAGGCCAAGCCACGATTCTTGCCCTGCTGGTCCAGGGTCGAGACGATTTCCTTTTCGCTCCGCACCCTAACGAGTTCCCCCGGATGCAGATCAAGCTGCAGGCTTGGAGTCTTGACCTGTCTGCCTTCTACAAAGCGATAGGACTTCCCGGTCAATAGATGCCGCAGGCGGAGAAAGAAGGCAAAGCAAAGAATCCGCAAGAGCTGAGAAGGCGAATATGTCCTGGAACGCAGGTCGCGCGCGTACATCCAGAGATCCCACGGGGGAATCGGCGAAGTTGCGAGAATGAGTTCCGTGGACTGGCAGATGAATTGACCGTGCAGTTCAACTGAATATGGGAAGAGTTTGGCTGGACGCTCACCGTCGGACGCGGAGCGGCTGTCGAGAGGCTTCAACCAGGCTTCCTTCCAGAAGATACGGCAGCCTTTTTGACAGCCCCCATGGGCCAATCCTGCGCATCGCAGTTGCTCCAAAAACACTGTGTCTCGAATGCGGCGCATGCCTCCTTCTGTCTCTTCGCAGGTGCGCTCCAGACGCTTGCTTACCGTGAATCGACGACCGCAGTACCGCAACATCTCCGGCATAAACGGGAGGGATTCGAACGTGCCGTTTTGATCGAGGGTGGCGGCGATTTCTTCCCAATGACGGACCTCCACCACAGTTCCGGGTAGGAATCGCTCCGTTCGGTGCGAATTGCGATCCAACTCTTGCTCCAAACGGCGAGCGGGGGTTTCCATGGATATATCGCATTTCATAACGTGCTGCCGCGTCCTGGAGGAGCCGGATGAAATTCAGCAGCCGTCGCTCGAGTGGCTTGGCTGGCAACTGCAGGGAGCGCGAATTCGGCCTTAGGTGATTTGTGTTCCTCGGGCACCCGATGCTTGCTGCTTACAGACATTGGTACGGCGATTTTTGTTATTTTCTCCGCCAGCTGTTGTGCGACGTCTAGACCTAATCGTCGGTAGAGCGGAAGAAGTACCAGATTCCGCGCTGCCCACAGTGCTCGAGGATAGCGGTGGTACTGATCTGGCTCGACCAGAGGTTGTTCGAAGTTGGTTTCCAGGTAGAGCCCGCTTCTCAATGCTGCAAGCAAAACGTCGCTCCGCTCCTGTTCCGGGAAGGCAATCGGAAAGCGCAATAGCGCGCCGAGATCACTGCCCGGTGGCAGGAAGGTCTCAACTGCAGCCGATCGCAATGCGTTGTGGTAGATCCCGACCAGCTTTTCGATGTGGGTGTGAATCTGGTTCAGTCGACGTAAAGCACGCAGTACCAGCGCCGCCTGATAGGGATGGAATTCGCGCGTGTAGAACCTGGTGCGAAGTCCGTCTGCTGCGGACTGGCATCGTTCAAGAGCTTTGCCATCGCGATAAGCGTGTAAGAGCCGCGGTAAAATCGCCCTTCCGTAGAAGGACGGGACAGTTGCCAGGTTGTACATCGCTGCCTTGAAAGCCTCTCGAACCGGTGCCTCGCACCCCGTTCGAACAACGCGATGACTGGCAAGCTTTGCGGGATCGATCAGACTCTCGTTGTTCACGATAATGGCCGCTCCACTGAATGCTGGTAGGCGCTTGGAACGCTCAAAGCTGAATATCCCGAAATCGCCAAATGTGCCCAGCACTCTGCCGTTGTGTTTTGCTCCGAAAGCAGCCGCGGCGTCCTCAATGGTCAGGCAATCCCGCTCTTTCGCGAGAGCGCAAATGCGTTCAATGTCGGCAGGAATTCCGAAGAGATGAGTCGGCAGCAGTACACGCCCGGCAAGAGCTTTCTCGGCAAACTCCTGCGAGGTCGCGTTGACCGAATGGGGCGCGATGTCTACGTATTCAATCTGCTTGCCGGCAAAGCGAACCGCGGTCTTGACCACCGGGCAGGTGAACGCCGGCATCACGACCTCCCGCACCGGAAGCAACGACAGAATTTCTGCAATGGCAGCGCGGCAGGACGGGGCGAAGAAAATTTGTTGCCGGCCGGTGAGCCTGCGCAAAGCGTCGCGAAGGCTCTCTAAAGGATCCTCGCCAAAAAATGAACAGGCCAAGCCCGCCGCTAAGTCCCAGTTGGTGATGTCCAGTCGATTCGGTGGCGGGATGCGCACGCGCGGGCAAGGGTGCGCCTGAACCGTTTGAAGGACCTCGTGGTATGCAATCTCCAAGGTGCTCCCTCGCGACTGAATTGCGCCAGATCGGTATCCGAAGGGGTCAGAGGGAGACGCACTTTACCCTAGGGCGAGGATTCAAAACACATGTTCCGTTTCTCCGGCATAGTTGTCTGTGATCGAACGCACAGTGGAATGTGAGCAGGGAAAATCTTTGAACTTGCCCTCGGTGGAATGGTTCGGGGCAACGCGACTCAGCAACCGGGGGCGAGATAGCTGGCGATTCGCTCCGCCGCGTGCCCGTCCCAAAGCGGAATCGGTTTGGGTCGGGTGGCAGGCATGGAAACCGCAACCCCCACCTGAGTTCGAAGGGCACTCAGATCGCGGCCTACGAGACGATTTGTTCCCAGTTCTACGGTGATGGGCCGCTCGGTATTTTCGCGAACCGTAATGCAGGGAACACCAAGGAATGTCGTCTCCTCTTGAATCCCCCCGGAGTCCGTGATCACAACCGAGGCACGTCGCTGCAGCGCGAGGAATTCCAGGTAGGGCTTCGGTTCGAGCAGGCGCAGGCCTGGCGAGCAGTTCAAATGTCCGACTTCTTCCATTCGTTCACGCGTTCGCGGGTGAACAGGAAACACAACCGGTAGGTCTTTACTTACTTCCGTCAGCGTTTTTAGGAGTGCCTGCAGCCAAGCGAGATCATCGACATTGGAAGGACGATGGAGTGTTACGAGCGCGTAACGTTCAGGAAGCCCGTTGAAGGCCTGCTCCTCAGCCAACGGCAGCAAACGCACGAGGGTATCGATCATTACATTTCCAACCAGGCGAATCTTCGAAGGCGCAATCCCCTCCCGCTTAAGATTCTCATCCGCGTCGGCGGAAGGAGTGAAGAGCAGATCCGAAAGCTGGTCGGTAACCAACCGGTTGATTTCCTCGGGCATCGTGCGGTCACCGGAGCGAAGACCGGCTTCGATGTGGGCAACGGGCACTAGCAACTTCGAGCACACCACGGCGGCTGCAGCTGTCGAATTTACGTCGCCATAGACAAGAACCCAATCGGGTTTGTGTTCAAGAACCACCGGCTCCAGACGAGTCATGATCTGGGCGGTCTGCCATGCATGAGTCCCGGAGCCCACCGCGAGGTTCAAATCCGGCTCCGGCATGCCCAACTGCGTGAAGAAAACGTCGGACATGGCAGCGTCGTAGTGCTGGCCAGTGTGGATGAGGATTTGCTCGACTCCGGATCTCCCCTTCAGAGCACGCAGCACTGGGGCCGCTTTCATAAAATTCGGACGTGCGCCTACGATGTGAAGAACCTTCATCCCTGTGCCTCGAGCCCAGTTTCCGTCGCACTGTAGATTACCAGCCCTTGCTCAGCTTCTTCTGGGTGACTTGCTGGCCGATCTCTGCGTATGCGGCAGCCCTTCACTGATGCGGGAAGCTCGCCCGGTTCATTCTCAAGAGCCCTTGCCACGCCACGATTCCGAGGGCTGCACCGAGCCCGGTCCCTAGCGTGTTGTTGACCACGTCCAGCAATGACGAATCGCGCGAGGGCAGGTAAACCTGCAAAAGTTCGATCGCCAGGCTCACGGTCAAACCCAACGCAACCGGCAGCACGACAGCCTTGGCGTTTTTCGATCCTATAACTTTCCAATAGAGGGTCAGCAACCCACCAAGAGGGATGAATCCCAGAATATTCAGGCTCACGTCACTTACATCGGTGAAGTCGCGGCGTGTAGGAATCGCCAGAACGGTGGGATTCAAGGCAGACAATCGTCGCGGAATGATCAGATCACCCCAAAGATTGCCGCGGTCGCGAATGAGAGTGCCCGATCCCTCGTCAAAGAGATAGATCGCAAATTGCGGCGCCCTCGCTTGCAGTTCAGGCAGATCGCCCTGCCTGAAAGCACTGTAGTCGCTCGCGACCTCCTCCGGGTTAAGCGCTCTCGGGTACACTGCCAGCCCGTGAATATCTCCGCGCCAGTCCTGATGCCCACTCGGCGTTTGCCCAAGGAGAACCGTACCCTCGAGGTTCTGGGATTCCAATTCCAGCCCGGGATAGCTTTTTTGCGGCTCTCCTTCCAGATAAAGGACTGTGCCGGAGCCATGGGTGGCGATCGTGATAAAACGACGGGCGCCTGCGTGAAGCGAGCTGTCGATCGTCATGTGCCGAAATATCTGTTGGCCTTGTTGATTCCGAACGACGCCGGCAATCACCAGGTCGCTGCTGGATTGCTCGATGGCAAACGGCTCGCGATCGGGAGATTGATAAACCGACACAAGGTCGCTTATTTTCGGACCGTCTTCCCAGCAGGTTACCCAAAGCTCGATGGTCATTCCGTCTAATTCCTTACTGGAACCAGGAGAAGTGACCGGAGGGAAATTCCATTGGCCACGAACCTCCCCGTAACCGCCGAATCGAATTCCGCGGGAATGGAGCCATGAAACCTGGTTCGACGGGAAAAAGTTGAACGGGTACAGGCCGGCAACCAGGAGACCCGCGAGGAGCAACACGAGCGTCGCGCGCAGGTATGTCGGATTCAGAAAACATCCGAGAACCCGCCGAACAACGAAGAATGGTTCCACGGTTGTGGGCACGAGCCTGAACTCTTATTTCGGCGATGCAAACACTCGGCCGCCCGCCTTACTCAACCCGCAAGAGGAGCACAGGCTCGAGCATAAAATCAAAAGCATTAATCGCAGCTACCGCGCTTTGAACAGTAGGCTCGGAAACTTTTTCTATCGTGATGACGAACGAAAGGCGCTCTTTGGGCAGATGTGGTTCCTGCTCCAGGGATTCGATGTTGATGCCATACCGCGCAATCACTTCCGCGACCCGCGCCACAATGCCGGGCTGGTCTTTTACGGTAAGCCGGAGGTACCAGCCAGTTGGCGTTGGATGCTGGGAGAGTGTGGCCTCACGGCAGTCGGCAAAGCCAGGGATCCTTGCCGCTCGCAGTTTGCCAGTTGCAAGGTCATGGGCGATGTCGATCAAGTCTGAAACGACAGCCGCTCCGGTTGCGTCTCCACCGGCACCCCGGCCGTAGAACATCTGCGTGCCGATCCGGTCTCCGCGGAGGAATACGGCGTTATTGACGTCCTCCACCCGTGCCAGGATGGAATGCCGTTCAATCAGCCAGGGCCGAACGGATAGCTCGAGGCCCGAGTCGGTCTCCTCCGCGGAGCCAACCAACCGAATCGTGCAATCAAGACGATTGGCCGAATGAATATCAATACCGCGGATGTGGCGAATTCCATAGGTCGGGATGCCATCTACTTTCACTCGTGCCCCAAAGGCCATGCGCGCCAGGATACACAGCTTGTCGCGGGCATCCAGGCCATCGATGTCGAAAGAGGGATCGGCTTCCGCGTAGCCGGCTTTCTGCGCTTCCAACAGTGCATCTCTGAACTCAAGGCCTTGATTCTGCATGCGGGTGAGAATGTAATTCGCAGTGCCGTTCAGGATGCCATAGACGGCGCGCAAGCGGTCACCCGCAGTAGACTCGCGAATGACCCGCAGAATGGGAATTCCTCCCGCAACACTCGCCTCAAAACCGACAGGCAGGTTGCGGGAAGCGGCCAGCGCAAAGATCTCGTCGCCGTGTCCTGCCAGCAGGTTCTTGTTCGCGGTCACCAGCGGCTTCCCCGCCTGCAGGCAGGCGCGCGCCAGCTCAAGCGGGTGGTCCGTCCCGCCCATGGTTTCGACTACCAGGTCAACATCGGCAGCGTGGACGAGCGCTTTCCAGTCGGCGACTGAGCGCGAACCGGGTGGTGCGTCCTCGGGTCTCACCCCGGAGCGCCGGCAAACGGCGGTCACTTCAAGATGGACACCGCTGCGGTTGGAGATCCACTCGGAGTGTTGACGGATAATGTCCGCGGTAGCCCTGCCTACTGTCCCGAAGCCCGCAATTCCCACGCGTACTGGATTCATGTCGCCTGCTGCCTGCGTCCCGATACCCGACCGCTTTTCATTCGAACACGGCGGACATTCATCTTCAAACTTACGACTGTAACCCCAATGGCGACATGAAACGAAGCCCTTCTGCTCAAGTTGTCTGGCTAGTGTCAGAACAGTAGTATGGAAGAGTTTTTCCTGGTGAGGGCTTCGTGTCTGAAACCCGCGACTTTCCACTTCCGGCAAACCTGCCCCGCCCGGTCGACGATGGCGCCGCAGACCATCTCCGCGGCCTCTTCCTGCCGCGCGTGGGGCTGCCATCGACCGCAGGTCGCATGGTGGACCTCTCGGACACTTCCGGTTCCACGACCGTCGTCTTCTGTTATCCCATGACCGGAGTTCCTGGAAAAGCTTTGCCAGAAGGATGGGATCTGATCCCGGGTGCTCGTGGCTGTACCCCGCAAACCTGTGGGTTTCGAGATCTCCACCAGGACTTCGTCCAACTAGGGGCAAACGTATTTGGGCTGAGCACGCAAACCACAGAATATCAGCGCGAAATGGTCACCCGTCTGCACGTCCCGTTCGAGATTTTGAGCGACGCGCGATTTGCCCTGTGTGACGCCTTGCAACTGCCCACTTTCGAACTGGAAGGGAGGCGGCTTCTCAAGCGACTGACACTAGTCGTACAGCGGGGGCGAATCGGCCACGTCTTTTATCCCGTTTTCCCGCCGGACCAGAGCGCGAATGAAGCTCTGCGCTGGCTGCGGGAGCATCATGGCTAAAACCGGAGGCTCAGAAGATTACTTCGGTAACCCTGTAGGGTGCCAGTCTTAACACTATTTTTGCGGCACTTTCTGAGGGCAAGATCTAAATTGGACTGCTCCCCGAAAGTGCTATACCGAATCAGCCAATCTCATGGCCTAATCTTCCTAGGGTAGTAGATGGATGGGGCGCATCCTCAGCCGGGCTAGCCTTGGCACACTGGTTGTGGCACCCACCATGCTTGCCCATATCTGCGTATAGTGTGCAAGCCGGGCGATGCCCAAACGTCCGCAGATGTAGAGGTTCTTTCGGCTCAGTAGGTGGGCCCTCACAAATCAGCCATGATGACTTCCATGTCCGGACTACAAGGACAACTCGGCATTTCGGCAAATACAGCCATGGGGAGCAGCGTGATGTCCGCAGCCCAGCCAACCGAACTGGACGCCGCCGTGATTGGCGCAGGCCCCTACGGGCTGTCCGCTGCCGTCCACCTCAAAGGAATCGGAGCGAAGGTTGGTATCTATGGACGACCCATGGATTTTTGGGCGAACAAAATGCCCGCCGGGATGTTGCTCCGATCACCACGGGTCGCGTCGAACATCGCTGACCCCGCGCATTCCTGCACTCTTGATGCATACGAGTTATCGCGAGGACTTCCGCCGCGAGCTCCGGTACCGGTAGACAACTTTGTCGAATATGGCCGTTGGTTCCAGCGTCAGCTCTTGCCAGACTCCGACTCCAGAGAAATCAATTCGATCGAACGTGTCGATAGCGGCTTCCGCCTCGTCCTCGAGGATGGCGAACCGGTTCGCTGTAAGCGCGTCATAGTAGCGGCGGGAATAGGCCCGTTCCAGAGAATCCCGTCAGTGTTCAGCGGCCTGTCAGCCACCCAACTTTCACACTGTTATTCAGGTTGCGATATCTCGGCACTGTCCAAGAAGCGCGTCGCCGTGATTGGCGCCGGACAGAGTGCGCTCGAATGTGCCGCACTGCTGCAAGAGTCGGGCGGAGAAGTCGAGGTCATCGCGCGAATCCCCACTCTGCGCTGGATTGGACAGCATCCCAGGCTTCACCACCTGGGCCCCATCTCAACCCTGCTCTATTCTTCGCATGACGTTGGCCCAGCGGGGATCAGCCGCCTCGTGGCGTACCCAAATATCGTAAAGCAGATCCCTTTGAAATTCCGCGATAAGATTCGCACCCGAGCAGTGCGGCCAGCGGGCTCGAGATGGCTTCCGGCTCGACTTGAAAGAGTGAAGTTGACCACGGGAAGATTTGTGGTATCGGCGCAGGCACAGAACGGAAAAACGACCCTGCGACTGGATGACGGAAGCGAACGAGTCGTCGACCACGTGCTGCTTGGAACCGGCTACTCCGTCGACATCGCGCGCTACGATTTTTGGACTTCGCAGCTACTTCGGCAAATCGCAACCATGGACGGTTATCCGGTGCTCGGGGCGGGCTTCGAGAGCTCGGTGCCGGGCTTGCATTTCGTCGGCGCGACTGCAGCCCGGAGTTATGGGCCACTTCTGTATTTTGTCGCCGGAACCGAGTTCGCGTCGCAACACCTGACATCTAAAATCCGCAAGTTCGGGGTAGCAACCACGTGCTGACGGCTTCTCCAGCTGAGACCGAATTCGCAGACACGCAGACGATCGCCGAGGAGGCCCGGCGGCTGGGGGTTGGCGCGCTCGTAATTGGCGGCGACCATCCGAGCCTGGCGATCGCGCGAAGCCTTGGGCCGCTCGGCATTCCGGTCTACATGCTGGAAGATCAGCCTTCGATCGCACAGTATTCGCGCTATGCGAAGCGAGTCATCCGGGTCAAAGATGTCCGCGACCAGGAAAGGACAGTGGAAACGGTGCTGGAGGTAGGCCACCGCCTCGGCCTGCAAGGATGGGTTCTGTTTCCCACTCGGGATGAAAACGTGGCGGCGTTTTCTCAGCACCGCGACCGGCTCGCCGAGATCTACCGCGTTACTACTCCCGAATGGAGCACCGTGCGATGGGCATGGGACAAGAACAATAGCTATGCGCTCGCGGAAGAACTCGGAATTCCCTGTCCGAGAACCTGGACTGTGACCAGCTTGAACGAGTTACCGCTTTTCGAGTCGAGACTGCCGTTGGCAATCAAGCCGGCGGTTAAGGAGAATTTTTTCTACGCCACCGGCGCCAAGGCGTGGCGAGCCAATACTCCACAAGAATTGCGGGATCGTTTCTCGGATGCCTTGCAGCAGGTCCCGGTAGAACAAGTGATGATTCAGGAAATCATCCCCGGTGATGGAAGACGGCAATTCTCCTACTGTGCTTTCTTCAAAGATGGAAAGGCTCACAGTACGCTAATGGCCTTACGGCTGCGGCAGCATCCGCGAGAATTCGGGCGCGCGGCTACGTACGTTGAGACCGTCGAGGTACCCGAACTCGAGGAACTGGCTACCCGCTTTCTGACGCACATCGGTTTCTATGGGCTGGTCGAGATTGAGTTCAAACAAGACCCGCGGGATGGTCAGTACAAACTCCTGGATGTAAATGCCCGCGCCTGGGGATTTCACGGGCTCGGCCAGGCTGCCGGCGTGAATTTCCCGCTCATCTTGTTTGCCGACCAACTGGGGATGGCAGTGGAGCCCCGAAAGGCCGATGCCGGGCTTGGGTGGCTGCGCCTGCTCACGGACCTCCCGGTGGCGGCCTCCGACTTATTGCATGGGCATCTCAAGGCCGGCGATTACTTCAGATCCCTTCAACATACCTGCGCAGAATCCGTTTTCTGTGCCAAGGATCCGGCACCGTGGTTTGCGGAAGCCGTTCTTCTGCCGTACCTCGTGCTTAAAAAACACTCTAAGCGATAGCCTCTCCAACCCCGTGCCGGCCAAGCCTTGTCACTTCCTCACGTGATCATGATCACTTCCCGACGGAAGCTGCTTGGCTAGACTGAACTAACCTCCCCAAGCCGCATCTCGCGGAGGTATCGAGCGTCTCCCCCGAAAACAAACAGAACGCGCTGTGGGCCACCACTCCTATGACATGCTCTGCCGACGTACTTGAACAGACCGCCAGGGGTTTGCACACCTTTTGTTTGGACCTTCAGAGTGACCGCCGGCGATGGGAAGCCTTTATCGCATCGCATCCGGACGCGGTTGTATACCATCATCCGACGTGGTTGACGGCGCTGGAGCGGGAGTATGGGCAGAAATGCGTGAGTCTGGCTTGCGAGGACAGCAGCGGAGAGCTTCGGGCTGTCTTGCCGTTATTCCTCACCAAGGGTCTTCCCTTCGGGGTTGGGCGCCACGCCACCGGACGTCGCCTATCTTCCTTGCCCCGAACCCCCATCGCAGGCCCGGTGGCAAAAGATCCTGACGCCGCAATCGAAATATTGCGCGCCGCGATCGAATATGCTCGAGCCCAACATGCCCAACTCGAGATCAAGACACGGCTGGAGGGCTTGGAACTGCTGGTCCAGGAACTGGTCTGTCTGCCCTGGAGATTCACCCACGTGGCCCAGCTTCCACCACCTTCGGACGGCATCCCCTGGGAGGAGTTCTGCGAGCATGGCAGGCTGATTCGCGAATGCGGAGTTTGCGAGGATTGCACAAGGCTTCGCTTCGGAAATGCTCGCAAGCAGCACCGCGTGAAATGGGCGGCGAACAAGGCGCTGAGATCGGGTCTGCGAGTTCGTTATGCAGAGGATGAGCGTGATCTGAAGGAATGGTACCCGCTGTATCTGCAAACTCTCCAACCGAATGCCGTGCCACCGCGGCCTTACCGCTTTTTTGCGACGCTGTGGTCTACCATGCGACCCGCAGGCATGATGCGATTCGCGGTGGCGGAACAACAAACCGAGAAAGGCGCCAGGATGGTCGCCGGATCAATCTTGCTGGGCTTCGGTCAGACTGAGTTCTATTCCTTTACCGGCTGCGCGCCCGCTGATTTCGGGCTGCATCCGCACGATATCATCCAGCTCGACTCGATCCGCGCGGCGTGCAAGGCAGGCTTCCGTTGGTATGACTTCGGTGAGGTCCCCGAGGAACACGAGGAATTGAACCAGTTCAAGGGCAAGTGGGGCACAGAACCGAAGCGGCTATACCGCTACTACTACCCCAATGCTCCGGCCGCGAGTTCGGAAAAACCGGGGCGGCTCACTACCAGCGCGCGCAAGCTGTGGCGGAAACTCCCCCTGCGGGCGACCGAAGCGCTCGGCGATTTGCTCTATCGATACATGTAAATCCAGGCTAAGTACATTCGCGCCGCCAGTTAGCGTTTGGAGGGGTCGGCCTGCCCTTCATAGCTGACTCTCCACACACAACGCGAGCCATCGTCGGAGACGAGAAGAGACCCGTCCTGCGCCACCGTCACCCCTACTGGGCGTCCCCATACTTTGCCTTCCGGGGTAACGAAGCCAGTCAGGAAATCTTCGTACTCGCCCGTCACACGGCCGGACTGATGCAGCGGGACGCGAATTACTTCGTATCCGGTGCGAAGCTGGCGGTTCCAGGACCCGTGCTGCGCTGCGAAGATATCGTCCTTGAAGGCAGGCGGGAACTGGTTGCCAGTGTAGAAGGTCATTTCCAGCGATGCGTTATGCGCCTGCACCAGCACATCTGGTGTAATCACTTTGGCCTTCAGTTCCAAGCGCTCCCCCACATGTCGCGGATCCTGGTGCTCACCCATATAAAACCAGGGCCATCCGTAAAACCCGTCTTCCTGCACATGCGTAATGTAGTCCGGAACCAGATTGTCTCCCAGCCGGTCGCGTTCGTTCACTGACGCCCAGATTTGCCCGGTAGTGGGATGAATCGCGATCCCGACCGCATTACGGATGCCCCAGGCATACACGCGCATGTCGGAACCATCGGGATTGAATTCCAGGATATCGGCGCGATGGTGTTCGATCTGCGAGTACAGGCGCTCCGCATCGTTGGAGCGGGACCCGACGGAAACAAACATCTTCTTGCCATCGGCTGAAAACGCAATGTCTCGTGTCCAGTGGCCTCCTCCACGTAGCAAACCGCCGCCCGGAATGTCGGACGTGACAACTTCCTGCGAGCCGCGCGCAGTCAGGTCGCCGTTACGATAAGGAAAGCGAACGACGGAGCCGGTATTCGCCACATACACCCACTGAGGCTCGGGCCCTGGAGGGTAGAACGCGATTCCGAAAGGCTTGTTCAGACCCGTCGCAAAGACTTCCGACTGAAGAGCGCGACCATTGGGATCGATTCCACGGAACACTTGGATTTTACCCGGCGCGCTCTCGGCGAGGAAAAGATCGCCGTTGGGTGCGGTGCGAATCAGTCGCGGGTTGTCGAGTCCGCTGGCATACAACTGCACGCGGAAGCCGGCGGGTGCCTGCGGCCAGGCGTCGGGAGGGCGGGGGACCAGTTCGGTTCCACTGTCAACCGAAGGCGTGGCGTAGGGGTCGGGTAGATCTGTGATCCCAATGTGATGGAGCTTCCCTGGCGCTTGTGAGCGGTAATCCGAGAATGCCGCAAGGTTCCCTGGATTCGCCTTCGAGCCCGGCGCGACGCTCGGACTCCTTTTACAGCCCGCGCAGAAAATCAGCAATACCAGAGCAGCGGTGTGTTTGAACGTCATTTTGATTGTTTGGCCATCCACGAGGAGCGTACTCCTCCCGACCAGCTCAGGCCGCCGATCGGTTGCGCACCACGCAGGTTCCTCCCTCAGTAACAAGCGCCGCCCGATACCCGTCGGGGACAGAGAGGTCTTGCAGCCACCAGTTCACGTTCTGCTGACTTGGCGGCAACTCATTAATGGTAGCTACGGCGTGGGGATGAACGGTGACCGAGAAGTCCGACAAAGGCAAGGATAGGCCAAGACCGAGCGCCTTAATGAAAGCTTCCTTGCGGGTCCAGCAGGCAACGAAACCTTCTCGCCGCAGTTCGGCTGGAAGCTCTTCTAGATCGTCGGCTTCTCGTCGAGAGAAATATCGCTCTGCAATTTGAAGGTGATCCCGAAAGCGGTCGATCTGCTCGATATCCAGCCCTACTCTCCGTTCCACCGCAACTCCCAGCAAGCCGAAATCGCCGGAGTGAGCGAGATTGAACTGAAGCCGCTCGCCGTTCTGATCTGTCGCGAGCGAGGGTTTGCCACGTTCCCCATACTCGAATCGAACGTCCGCGGGATCCAGGCCCAGGTAGCCTCCCAGCACGATCCGCAGCCAGGACCGGCAGCCCGCGAAGCGATTCCGGTCCCGCTCGAAGTGAAATCGCCGGGCTCGATCTTGTTCCTCGGCAGACAAGAACTGCCAGCCGGCATCTGCAGTTCGCCAGCACATCGTCCAAACATCAATGCTATTTGGCTCTGGTAGCGCAGGCTGACCCCGCTTATCGAAGACCATGGGGATGATGTTCACCTGTACAGAAAATATCTCCCACGCCAAAAACCGATAGCAGCAGCGTGAATCCGACCGCATCATCGGAAACGAGCCGTCCGCCCCAATTTTTCAGACGGACTGTTTGTCGGCTGAAACCTCGAGCTGGCGAGTATCAGGGTCGCCCTCCCGGCTCAACCAGATCTCACGCCAATAAACGTACTCGCAACGGGAACATCCGCCAAATGCGATATGAGCACAACCACAGAACGATCCCTCAAGGAACACCGTATTACGGAGATTCCGCATCTCCCCGGTGCCATCGACAATCAGCTTTTCGATTCTCCGCTCCACCCGCTGTGGTTTACCACACAGAAGGCGCATGTTGGGCGAGAACCACAGCCCCCGATTACTCGCCTGGTCGTCGAGGGTCTGCTGAATATTCTCCATCGGCTTGACTTGAACCAGATCCCCGGCTTGCAGTCGCAGGGTCTCGCTGGGCGTCGACTTTTTGTCCGTACGGGCGTAGTGCCCGAGGAGTTTGCGCCGAATTTTCCAAAACAGAAAGATGGAGAAGCGCTGGCACATCTCGAGCGGGCTACAGTTGCCGTCCCGGATCTCCCGGACCCACTTCGTGTAGCGCTCCCAATGGCTCAACGGCTTGGTCGCCCGCAACAGCTCGCTGGCCTGACAGAAGTAGATCGTGGGACTCACCATGGTTCGGAGCTGCGTACGCAGCCGCTCTACGTCGCTCGGCTTGATATCCGCCTGAGGCGTCGCGGCATCAACCTTTCGGAGCCAGGCTGCTCGCCAGAAAATCACGCAATGCTTCTGGCAGCCGTCATGGTCCGCGCCCGAGCACCGCAAACCGTCAAGCAGCACAACATCGTTTGTCCGAAAGCCGCGTAAAACCGAGCCTCCCTTCATTCCGGAGGCACAAACCTTCACCACCGTCCTGGAGACGCGGAATCTTTGCCCGCAGTATTCGACCATTTCGCGCATGAACGGCAACTGATCAACTGTGCCGGCTGCATCCAAGGTCTGCAGGATTTCGTTCGGACTCCTGACCTCTACTAAATCGCCTGGCCGAAACTGAGGGCCCTTCTGATTCATTTAAGCTTCTACCTCCGGGACCATCCCCTTAGAAACCTCGGCGATCCGTCAGATCGCCCTAACTGTTGAGCACGCTCCCCGTGATCGCTTTCCGAAGAAAACAACCACCGGACGATGCTGGAACTTGCCACTACAGCCCGGCAGAACCGAGCAGCTTGGACCAGGCTCGCAGTGCGAACGCGAACGGCGGCCAAACCGCATCCTTGATCACGGCCACCTTGCGGAAATGATCGGGATGACGCCAAGTGGCCTTCGTTCCCGCTGGGAAGAAAGCCACGTCGCCGGCACCGAATCGATGCTCGACTCCCTTCTCGTCGGTCATGAATCCTTCGCCGGACAGAACGATATAAGCTTCGTCCTTCCCGTAATGCCACTTGTAGCTCACCGCCCCACATTCCCAAAGCATGGCATAGCCCAGTTTGTCCCGGCTCTTCCCCAGGAACTTGCTGCGCGTTTCGGGGCAACCGCTCAAAAGCCACTTCGACGGAATCGTACCCGGCTCAAGTTTTACGTCAGCCAGGCTTGCAGGCAAAATCAGTCCATTCATGCGTTACTCCGGGAAGCTTCGGCTCCCCACTCACGGTGGAGTGGCGAACGAAGCAATATCAAAACTTGGGGGATGGAAAAATTGCTGGGGAGAGCTTCATTATCCAACCCCTTGCAGGTCCAGTCAATTCAGTATCGTCGTCAGCTATCTCTTTTATTTGCTATAATATGCAGGCAGTTCAATACTCGCTCCTCTGGACTGGTTCTGCGACCCCGCATCATATGGAACTTCGCGACCGGCGTGGGTTTGCGATTGTCGAAGTCGTTGGGGGTGTGAGAGATTTTCAGATAGCCGGATTGATCGCACAAGACATTTCTCGGTTTAGAGATGGTTGGGGCTAGGTTAGAGTCTTGCTTTTCATACTCCCACAAGTGAGCCGTCGGCGAGCGGGCGTCATTGTTATTTGCTTGGGCATGATCCTCTCGGTGTCGTGTTCAAAGCCCCCATCTAAACCTACGAACTCATGGAATCAAAACGCTGCCGCGACCTACCTTGACTATCGAGAGCGCTGGTGGCAGCAGTGGCCGGATTCCGCGCGCGACCATGGCACCTTCTGCGTCTCGTGTCATACAGCGCTCCCGTATTCCATCTCCCGGCCGGCCCTCCGCCAGGCATTGAACGAACCGACCCCGACTGCTGACGAGCAGCAACTGATCGAAGATATTGTCAAGCGTGTACGGCTTTGGCAGAGCGTCGGCCCGTACTACAGCGATGAAGGATATGACCCCAAGGGCACTGAGTCGCGCGGGACCGAGGCCGTACTGAACGCGTTCATCCTGGCGAACTATGATGCCCGCCACGGCCAACTTAGCAATGACACACGGACAGCTTTCCAGAACATGTGGGCGGTTCAACAGAAAACCGGGGAAACCGCGGGCGCTTGGCCGTGGCTGCAATTCGATCTGGAACCTTGGGAAGCCACCGACTCACAGTTCTATGGAGCGGCGCTGGCCGCGATTGCCGTCGGTGTTGCGCCGGAGAACTACCAGTCGTCCGCTGATATCCAAAACAATTTGACCCTTCTGCGCGGATATTTGCTTCGGGAGTACACGAAGCAATCGCTCATCCATCGCGTGGACCTGCTGTGGGCTTCGACAAAATTGCCCGGACTGCTCGACGCAGATCAACAGAGGGCGATCGTTAACGAAGTCCTGCGCAAGCAGCAGGCCGATGGGGGCTGGCGCCTGTCCTCTATTTCCTGGAAAGGCAGAGGCGTGGTTCCGCTTGTGCGCTCGTGGATCCGCGAGGACGGTACGCCGATCGACGGCAACAGCGACGGGTACGCCACCGCTTTCCTTACATATGTCCTGCAGGAGGCCGGTGTACCGCGTGAGAATCAGCAACTGCAGCGCGGCCTTGCGTGGTTGGAGCAGCATCAGAACCAGGCCGAAGGATCCTGGTCCTCCGCCTCCATCAACAAGCGACGGCCGCAGTCTTCGGAAATTGGGCGATTCATGAGCGACGCTGCGACTGCATATGCGGTCCTTGCCCTTAGTGAAAGTCAAGGGCGGGCCAATCCGGTCGCGTCCGCCGCTAGTCACTGAGGGATTTTGAGAATTACAGAAATTGTGGTCCTTCCCGATGTCAGTACTTGAGGCCAAAACGATGAAGGATTGCCGCCAGTTCTACATCAACGGCGAGTGGGTCCATGCCACCGATGCGCACGATTCTCCCGTCATTAACCCTGCCACGGAGGAAACCGTAGCCGTCATTTCTCTGGGCACGCGCCGGGACGTCGATAAGGCGGTCGCCGCTGCGAATCGCGCATTCGAATCGTATTCGCAGACAACGGTGAAACAGCGGATCGAGCTGCTTCGCCGCGTCATTGATGTTTACGAGTCAAAGGCGAAGCTCATGGCGCAAACCATCTCCGAGGAGATGGGCGCACCCATCACTCTTGCCCGCACTGCACAGGTGCCTTCCGGGCTGTCCCATCTAAGCGTCGTCGCGGACCTTCTAAAGCACTTTGAGTTCGAAACGCTGCAAGGATCTACTCTGATGCGCAAAGAGCCGATCGGCGCATGTGGGTTGATCACGCCCTGGAACTGGCCGATGAATCAGGTCACGAGCAAGGTGGCTCCGGCCCTGGCAGCGGGGTGCACGATGGTGCTGAAGCCGAGTGAGTTGGCTCCCCTGTCGGCTTACCTCTTTGCCCAGATCGTGGACGAAGCTGGCGTTCCACCGGGAGTATTTAACCTGGTTAATGGGGACGGGCCAACCGTGGGTGCGGCGCTGGCAGCTCACCCGGACTTAGCCATGGTCAGCTTCACCGGGTCGACCCGCGCAGGAATTGCCGTCGCGCAAAATGCCGCCCCGAGCGTCAAGCGCGTCACCCAGGAACTCGGCGGGAAGTCCGCTTTCATCATCCTGGACGACGCCGACCTGGGCAAGGCGGTGACAGGCTGTGCCAAGTCCTGCTTTCGGAACACCGGGCAGTCTTGCAATGCTCCGACTCGTTTGTTGGTTCCTCAGTCCAGGATGCAGGATGCGGCGGATGCCGCCCGGCTTGTCGCCGACGCCACAAAGGTCGGGGACCCATTGCGAGACGACACGGAACTGGGGCCGCTCGCGAACAAAACACAATTTGAGAAAGTACAACACCTCATCCAGCGCGGGGTGGATGAAGGTGCAAAGCTGGCCGCAGGCGGAATTGGCCGTCCTGAGGGGCTTAGCTGCGGCTATTTCGTCAAGCCCACCGTCTTTGCCGGCGTTCGCAATGACATGACGATTGCCCGTGAGGAGATCTTTGGACCGGTTCTCTCCGTCATCGGCTATCTGGATGATGAAGACGCGATCCGGATCGCGAACGATAGTGCGTATGGCCTGGCGGGCTTCGTGACGTCCGGCAATCTCGACCGCGCACGCAACGTTGCCCGAAAGATTCGCTCCGGCAATATCCACGTCAATGGTGCTCGCTTGGACTTCCGTGCGTGCTTCGGAGGCTACAAGCAGTCCGGCAATGGCCGTGAGTGGGGTGAAGCCGGGCTGGAAGAATTCCTCGAACTCAAAGCCATCTTTGGGTACGCATGACGCTAACGCCAGATCTCGTGGCTTGTCTCCACGCTTGATGTCTTCCGCAGCGGCGAGACCGGGCGATGACTGTAGCATCAAGGAATCATGGGATCGAATGAGGCGGCTCGCGGTTTATTTGGCCTTAAGTTGCGCGACCTGGCGGTTGGCCTCCTACTTGCCTGCATTTCATGGTTCCTGCTGACCGCGGTCTGGACGGTTGCGCCCCCTGGTGGTCTGTATGACAAGATTGTGGGCGGGCTTTTTTCCATCCCGTACCGTGCCGGCAAGCACCTCACTCATGTAGTTCTGCCGAACACCAGCGTACGGAATGCAACCGCCTACTACCTTGCGCCAGTAGTTGGAATTTGCTCGGAAATCCTGCTTTTGTTGCTCCTCTGGCTGACTGTGATAGCCATTGGACGCTTGGCCCGGGGAGCCCGTCTCGACGGCCCGACCCGCCGCGTGTGACCTTGGTTTCGCCACCAGCCACGACTTTATTGACGCCAGCCATTTCTGTGGCGTAACGTAAACGTGAGCCGCAGCGGCCGCCTGAACCCTGCGTCTCCGAGTGGGCCAAACGGCGTGCAATTCCCCCTTTCGTATTTCGCTACGCCCAGCTACTCCCGAGCGATTACCTTCCCCGGAAACCTAGGACTTGGTGCGAATCGTGCCAGAAGTTAGCGCTCCATCGACGGTCGAAGTTCTCGCCAGAATCTGGCAACACGTACTCCAGCAACCCACAATCGGAGTCGATGACAATTTCTTCGATCTTGGTGGGGATTCCGCGCTGGCAGTGCAACTGTTCTCGGAGATCGCCCGCGTCTGTGGTCGGCAGTTGCCGCCGGTGATGATCTACCTTGTTCCCACGATTGCCGAACAGGCCACGGTCCTGGAACAAGGGGTTACGCCAAAGCTCACGCCTCTGGTACGCCTGAAGGCGGGCAATGAAGATGCTCCGATCTTCATCGCGCCCGGCCTGGGTGGCGGCCCGGCAGAATTCTTTCACCTGGTCAAATTCATCGATTCCCCGCGAGCTATCTATGGCCTGCAACCGAAGGGCTTCGATGGGCTCGAGGAGCCATCGGACCGAATCGAAGACATGGCGGATTTTTATCTGCAGGCGGTTCGCCAGGTACAACCCTCGGGGCCATACTTCCTGGTCGGGTACTCCCTTGGCGGGCTGGTCGCCCTTGAAATGGCTCGGCTGCTCCTTGAGAATCGTGAAGATATCGGGTTGCTGTGCCTCTTGGACTCCTACCCTCACATCAATTCCCTCTCCCGTAGCGAGCAGATTCGGCTATTGGGACTGCGCGCCAAGTCTCGTCTCTCGATGCTGATGCGTGGACAGCCGGTGCGGCGAAACGGAAGTGCGATGGATCGGGCGCAGGCAGCGGCGTTCGCTCCGGCCATGGAGCATGTGACCGACTGTGCCTATGGCGCTTTGAGTCGCTATCGCCCGCAATCCTATCCGGGCGAGGTCAAGTTCGTGAGGGCAGACATTCTTTCGAATTTTCCTGAAGACCCACTCGCAATCTGGTCTCGCCTGCTGGCGCGATTGCAGGTTGAAACCGTACCTGGCGACCACCTCAGCATGCTTACCGTACACCACAAGACTCTTGGGGCCGTGCTGACTCGGTATCTGCAGGACTGCGGCGCTGGAAGCCGCAGGGAGAAATAAATCGGCAAGCCCGACGTTTGGGTCAATTCATAGGCCCAAGGTTCAAGGCGTTCCCTCTTCAGCGGCCACGGGCTATTACAGAGGTACCTCGATCAGAGTAGGGCCGGAGACCTCGAATCCGGACCTCAGACTGGCGGCAAAAGAGTCGAGGGAGGTCGCTCGGCTGGCAGGTACACCTAAAGCTTTCGCCATAGAAACCCAGTCGATCTCGGGACGGCCAATGTCAAACAGTTCCTGCGCTCGCCGACCAGGCTCTCCAATCCCTAAATAAGAAAATTCCCGCCGTAGAACCGCGTAGGATCGATTCGCGAAAACCACGGTTGTAACATGGAGTCCTTCGCGTGCCATGGTCCAGAGCCCTTGTGCTGTGTACATCCCACTGCCATCGGCAGTCAGGCACAGCACCCGGCGATTCGGACAGGCAATGGCTGCACCTACCGCCAGCGGCATCGCGTTGCCGATCGATCCCCCCGTACAAGTGAGCCAGTCGTGCGGCGGAGCAGCTCTGGTGGCTGCCATCAATCCTCGGCCGGAAGTCATGGACTCATCCACCACAACTGTGCCTTCAGGCAGCAGCGCGCCAACCGCTGAAGCTAAACCCGAGAGCGTGATTGGTCCCTGGGGGGCAGTGGGACGCTGATGGCTTGTATCGACCAGAGGGGCACCGCCGTTGACATGCCCCACGGCCGCTTCCAGCATTTCCAAGGCCCCGACCACGTCTTCATCTTCTTTCGCCAGGCAATGAACCTCGCAACCCGGTTGGACGAGCACACTGCTCTTCCCCCGATAGGCGAAGTACGCCACGGGCACTCGCGCACCGACCAGGATGATCTGGCGAAATTCCTTCAACTGCTCCACCGCCTGCTCCAGAACGTAGTGGACGCGTTCTACCGGGGGTCTGCCGGAGCCGCGCTCCAGACGGATAATTGGGTAAGGAGCGAGCAGTTTGGCATTTGTGGCAGCCGCGATCCGCGCGGCAATTTTCAGACCCTCGCCATACAGGGCCGCTCCCGTCATGAGAAGGGCTGTGGGGAGCCCGGAGTGGAGCATGGTCGCCGCCCGCTCGACTGCTTCGGACGAAGGAGCTGGCGTCCTGGGTTGCTTGGGAACCATCGCGACACTCCCGCCTTCATTCCAGGCGGCATCGGCGGGAACAATAAGAGTGGCGATCCGACCTGGCGCCGTGCGGGCAGCGACAATCGCGTCCGCCGCGTCTCCACCAACTGCCGAGGCTTGTTGCGACGTGCGCATCCACCAGGACAACGGACGTGCGATCCCTTCGATATCCGAAGTCAAGGGGGTGTCGTACGGGAGGTGGCTGATGGCGTGCTGGCCGACAATATTTACGAGGGGCACGCACGCACGCTTGGCATTGTGCAGATTTGCGAGCCCGTTCGCCAGCCCGGGTCCCAGGTGCAGAAGCGTGCTCGCGGGCTTCTCTGCCATGCGGGCGTAACCGTCAGCTGCGCCGGTAGCGACTCCTTCGAACAAGCAAAGCACAGCGTGCATCTCCGTGACCTGATCGAGGGCTGCGACAATATGAATTTCTGACGTACCGGGATTGGCGAAGCAAGTCTCCACACCTCCGGCCACCAGAGTACGTACTAGGCTTTCTGCTCCAGTCATCGTTTTGTTGAATTGTAGTGCCCGCTAAGAGTACAGCGGTACTTGGGGCTTGGGAATTGTCCGAAGATGGACGAGGGTAGCTTTTGGAGTGCGGTCAGAGGAATGGCTACTTCATGCCGGCGGATCGGGCGCTAGGAATTCTGAGGTACAGGAGGGTTCACAGAAAGCATTTTTGCGAGTTCGCCCTTCACGATTTTTCCCGTGGGAGTAAGCGGCATGTCAGGCACAAATAGGATGCGCGTCGGACGCTTATACGAGGCAAGCCGGGACGCAGCGTACTCTGCCAGCTCATAGGCGGTAAGCGAGGAGCCCGAAGGCAATTGCACGAATGCAACGATCTCCTCATCGCCTTCGATAGACTGACCAATGACAGCCGACCGGAGCACGGCCGGATGACTGTTCAACACAGCTTCGACCTCGGCGGGGTAAACGTTGAGACCCAGATGGACAATCAGGTCCTTCGTCCGTCCCACAATGAAGAGGTTTCCGTCTTCCATTCGTGCCAGATCTCGGGTGTTGAACCAGCCGTCAGCATCGATCACAGCCGCGGTCTCTTCCGGAGCGCGATAGTAGCCCTTCATCACATTCGGACCGCGGACATGCAGTTCTCCCACTCCTCCTTCGGGCACAGGATTCCCATCTGACCCTATGAGTCTTACCTCGACGCCCGGAAACACACGCCCCACTGACGTGTCGGCCCGGGGTTCGTCCACGCGGGTCTGGGCGATCGTTGGAGAACATTCCGTAACGCCGTAGCCATTATGGAGTACCAGCCCGAACAGGCTTTCTACGGCAGACTTAATCGAAGGCTGAAGCGGAGCACCTGATGAGGAAATGATGCGAAGCGAGGGACAATTCATCGACTTGAATCCCCGCAGCTTCGCATACTGAAGCAACTGCAGAAACATCGCCGGAACGCCCAGAAAAATGGTCAACTGCTCCTTGACCAGCGCGACTGGGGCACTCAGCGGATCGAACCGCGGAACCACATAGAGCGTGGCGCCGCTCAGCAACGTGCCTAACAGGACCACCGCCAGCCCCACCGCATGAGACATCGGCAGCACGCCGTAGATCCGGTCCTGCGGGTTCAAGGATCGTATCTTCGCTGAGCCTGCCGCAAGAAACAGCAGGCCCCGGTGGGTCAGCATGACTCCCTTGGGAACCCCGGTCGTGCCCGACGTGTAGATCAGCGCTGCAACGCGGTTCGCGACATCGTCTTCCAGTGGTTCGGGCTCGGTGTCCTCGTTCAGGGCCCCCACGCCGATCGGCCCCAGGTCTCCAACCTCCTCGATCGTCGCATGATGCCGCTTCGCGTGCTCGGTCGCTCGCGGAGACACCTTGGTGGTGTACACGATCAGTCGTGCGCCACAGTGGTCTCGAATGGTGTCGACCTCCGGGGCTGAAAGGTGTGCATTCACCAGCACCGACCAGGCGCCCAGGTCGGCGGCGGCAAATAAAACTGCCGCCAATGCGCGGCAGTTCTCGCACACGATCATCACTCGGTCGCCAGGACGTACACCCAGAGCCACCAGCCAGGTCCGCGTGCTTGATACCGCGGCCTCCAGTTGCTGGTAGGTCCAAATCCCGCTCGCTTCAACGAGCGCGAGTTGGTTGGGCGAACGTTCCGCCCACGGGCGCACTACATCACTGATGCGGAGGGGCAGTTCGCTCACGGCATCCCCTTGGCCTCGGATCATCAACGCGCTTCTTCCTTTGCCGAATTCGTGGCTGGCTCAACCTTTCGCGCTGAGCTTTTTCGTGACATATCCGACAATGTTCTTCAACGATTCGAAATTTTCAGGCGCCGCAAGCTCCTCGTCCTCTACCGTGATGCCAAAGCGATCCTGCAGGAACATCACGAGTTCAATGGCCCCGCTGGAGTCGACCACGTTGCCGAGGAGAGCCTCGTCCTCGTGCAAAGCTTCGGCCCGACCGAAAAGAAAATTGGTCACAAGAAATTCGCGTATTTGACGATCGATCTCTGCTGTCTGCATTGTTTGGACATTCATATTGGTCAATTTGTGAATTGGGTGGACAACAATTGTGTTGATAAAACCCCAACGAGTGCCATGTCATCCTTTACGCTCGTAGCCTTCGCGGCGACGAACTTATTCACCAGGGCTTTGACAGCCTGGCCATCGAAAATACCGCTTTGCTGGATGGAGGAGGGCGACAACATTTCCTTTACATACGAAGGGGCATTCGGCTCGAAGAAGCACCGGCCGTCAGGAGCTCGATAGGGCTGCTTTCGTCGCTGCAAGATCGATTGCGGAACAATTCCCTCGCAAGCGCGTTTCAGCAGGTACTTCTCGTTGAGTACTTTCAGTTTTACCGTTGCCGGAAGCTTCGCGGCAAACTCTACGACACGATAGTCAAGAAAAGGGTATCGGCCTTCTACAGAATGAGCCATCGCCATCCGGTCGCCCTGCGAGGAGAGCAGGTATCCGGCCAGGAAGTAATTCATTTCAAGGTACTCTGCCTGGGCAAAATGTGGCCACCCACAAAAACCGGCGGGCAAAGCTTGCTGGAGTTCTTGAATCGCACTGTATCCCGCGGATGCCGCGGAAAATTCGCGTGACAGCAGCAGCTTTAGTTTTGCGGTAAGTTCCCAACGCGGCAAGTGCGAGAACAACGGGCTCGTCAGATCTTCAGGCGTCACGCGGAAGAAGCGCTTCAGATGTGCCGCGGGCTGGCGTTGTAGTTCCGGCAAATACGGGTACAGGCGCTTTAAGAGAAGAGGCCGCCATTCTGAATCAAGATTCTGAGCCCAGAACCGCCGGATCTTCGCCTCCTTGAAGATGTCGTAGCCACCTAGAATCTCGTCCGCCCCCTCGCCGGTCAGGACCACCTTGAACCCGTGATCCCGGACTAATTGTGAGAGCAAGAACATGGGGGCCGGCGCGGTGCGAACCAGGGGCTGCTCGGTGTGCCGAACTACCTCGGGAAAGATCTCGGTAATGTTGGTTCGCGAGCAGGATATGTTGGAGTGCTGCGTGCTTAGGAACTTGCAGGCCTCCTGCTGGAACGTACTCTCGTCGTACTGCGCGTCCTCGAAGGTAATGGAAAAGCTGCGCAGCCTGGTATCGACAATCTTCCTTACCAGCGCCGTAGTGAGCGTGGAATCGATCCCGCCACTCAGATAGGCGCCAACCGGAACGTCGGAGCGCAAACGAATGCGGGTTGCATCCTGCAGCAGATGGAGCAACTCGTCGGCGGCCTTTTGTTCATTCCCGTTACATAAGGACCGATCCACTGCATACGACGGCGACCAGTACCTGCGTAGCTGCACCCGGCCATCCTTGACCGTTAGGGAATGCGCGGGTGGTACCTGGCAAATGTGCTTGAACGCGGTTCGCGGAGGCAGCGTCACCCAGAATGTGAAAATCTGGTCCATGCCATAGGCATCAATCTCACGCGGCACGCCGGGACAGGCAAACAGGGCCTTGATTTCCGATGCGAATAGAAAACTGTCCCCCGTCTGCGTGTAGAACAGGGGTCGAACCCCAGCTCGGTCGCGGGACAGAAACAACTTGCGTTCCTTCTCGTCCCAAATCGCAAACGCCCACTGGCCATTGAAATGATTGACGCAATCCTCGCCGTACTCCCGGTAGGCGTTCAAGATCACTTCGGTATCGGAGCGGGTTGCAAAGCGGTGGCCCCGGCTGACCAGTTCTTCGCGCAGCTCGATGTAATTGAAAATCTCGCCGTTGAAGGTAATCCAGAGCCCGCCATCGACGGAGGACATGGGCTGTGCGCCACCCTGCAGATCGATGATGCTGAGCCGCGCATGGGCGAGGCCGACGCCCTGCGCCAGGTGGATTCCGCTTGCGTCCGGTCCGCGGTGATGCAGCGTCGCGATCATTTGACCGAGCTGCTCCCGCTCCGGTGTACCGCCGTCGAATTTGAGCACTCCAGAAATGCCGCACATACTAGGGGTTCCGATGTTTCCTGATCGTCGAGGCGCCAGGCTGGATTACACTCACCGTTTACCCACCTCAGGCTGATCCGCCCCCACCACGGCGAAGGCAGCGCTGGGCGAAGTTTCATTCTCCTTCTGGATCGAAACCACTTGGACGGCACTCGAATACGATGGACGTATCAACGAGGTGTCGCCGTCAAACGGAGACGCGTACCATGCAGCGCCGTCAGAGAGTCTCGTGTGAAGGCCAGGATCGGACGCCCGATAATAGAATGGACATGCGGGATATTTGCGCTGGTAAGGGCGCCACGCAGAACATACGTGCCGAATGTTCTCCGGAAAACCCAACACTTCAAAAACGTCGCTTCCCGCCTTCCGGGCGTGTTCATAGGCCGCATGCCAAAGCGCTGCGATGACCTCAGGCTTGTCTTGCGTGACCAACAGGTCAACCACCATCGACTTTTGCCCGCCATCAGGGCTCGGATCATGCCGCACGATTGCATATCCGGCAAGGTCTCTACGCTCATAGCAGCACAGAACGCGCACACTCCCACGGTCTCCGGGGATCGTGAAGTGCCATCGGAGGGCGGCTGCGCTTCGATCGGCAAGCAACCGACTTCCTTCCATGCGCTTCGCGTTCCAGAGGGCTTCGAATTGTTCCCCGATTTCCTGCACGCTGATGTCGCTGATTACAAGATCAGCCGCCGGCCTTCTCGATCGACGCCCTCGCAGAATCCCCTCCGCTCCGATGGCGAGAGAGGCAAGCCTGGCGCCAATCTCTACAGCCGTATTCCCCGCCCCTAGCCGCTTTATGAGTGTCTTGGCAAATCGGTAGGGTCGCAACACCCAAAACAACACCGTGTCGTAGTCCGCTTGCGGAAGAGGATCTGCCTTGAATGCTCGCGAAATCCGCGCCACCGCCTCGATAGCGGTCGTAGTGAGATAGATGTCGACAGCTGGTTGACGATAGAACGCCGCGGATAAGCGAGTCGTCGAGCCCCTGTACTCTGGCTCTACAACAAAGCCGTGCGAGGTCGCCGCTATCAGAGCCTGGTCTCCCAGGAAATAACGGAGCACGATATTCCCGAGGTAACCTACGATCTTATCGCCGGTATCCAGCACCCAACCCATTGGGGACGGCGCTCGGGGTTGTTGCAGCGCGGGATTTTGACGCCATAGGCGGTCCCAATTCTCCATCGAGTCCGGGCTGAGACCCCAGCGTTTCTTCAGTTCCTGCACGGCCTCGAAGTCGGAGAACTGCACTTCTCGCACCTTCACTGCGCCGATCCCCGCCTGCGGAATCAGCGGCCGATCGCTGGAGGCCACCGAGCGGGCCTTGCGGCGTGCTCGAATGATCTTCAGTATCTTGCCGGCTAATTTGTCTTCAATTCCGCTCATGTGGATCAGGCTGCGCGTGGAACTTCTGTCTCAGATCACCAACGTTGAATTTCAGGGGGAAGGCCTTCGGACCGAGAGGCAACTCAATGCTCTTTTGGTTTACTCAATTCAGCTGTGTTTGCATCTATGACACGGCAGACCGCCGCCGCGGCGATTGACTCGTCGCATCGGCCATCACCGCAAACGGGACCGTCTCAGCCTGCTTCGCCAGCACGTACTGCAACCAACTGCGGTAGACCGATATGGCCGAGGACTGCCAGGTATTGTGCAATGTCCCGACCACCATCTGCTCTGGAAAGGCCTGCATCACTTCTTCTCGACGATCCCGCACCGCTTGCTCTTGAAAGCGCGATAGCAAGTCAACACCCGGGGCCGAGAAATACTCGTGCGGCATCGTGGGGTACGTTTCGCGTTCGTGGCGAAGGAATCTCTTGACGTCCCGGCGATACTCCTTGAGCAACGTGAGCGCGCCGTATTCAGGATGGCCCTGAAAATGGACAAATAGGCTCTTCTTCTTGCACTTCGCAAACAGGTCGACGCCTGCCTGCTCTGATTGCAGCAAAACTTCATATCCAGCGGACGCCAGGTCCGCTGCCCGCACCTCGTTCCACCGAGAATGGGGAAAGCGAACGGAATCTTCAATGTGGACGGTAAGCGGGTGCTTGCCTGTGCTATTCGACTCGAATACGCCGAAACACTTGTCACTCAAGGGATGACGCGGCACGCCATCGCTGTAGAGAACTCCGGCATGGGCCGCCAGACAAGACAGGACCGTCGACACCGTGTTCCGCTCTGCCCAGTCAAATAACTCCCCGAGGCCCGCCCAGTAGGGCTCCTCCCGCAGGTCCTTGTGATGCGGCTCCGTTCCAGTAACGATGGCGGCGTCAAAGCGATCGTTCCATAGATCCTCTACGCCAGAATAAAAATCGTTCAAATGCGGCTGCCCGCGCCCGGTTCGGGGTATGCCACTCAGCGAATAAAGCTTCACGAATACCAACGTATGGTCCGAGGCGGCGTCGAGCAATTCGAAGAACTGCAGCTCTGTGTCTTCCAGGGCCGGGTCCGGCATGTTATTAACAAGGGCAATTTTGATCGACTTGGCGCGCTTGGGCGAGCGATCGATCGACACCACAGGCCGCGAACCCGCCTTTTCCGCCCAACGGGTCGGAATTCTGCCTCCATCGATAATCAGCGGCATAATGGTCCTCCCCGGCGGTTGAGTGATTCCCCTGCGTCAAACGTCATGCCTGTGCAGCCTCCAAAGCCTGTGCAAGATCCTCAAGAATGTCATCAATGTGTTCAATGCCGACACTCAGCCGAAGCATCTCGGGCTTGACTCCAACTCTTTCTTGTTCTTCCGGCGTCAGTTGGCGGTGCGTCGTGGACGCCGGGTGGCATGCCAGTGACTTGGCATCGCCCATATTGACCATCCGTTTGAACAGACGCAGGGCGTTGAAACACTTCCGCCCAGCGTCGAATCCGCCTTTTACGCCGAACGTGAGCAGCGAGCAGCGCTTGTCTCCCATGTATTTCTGTGCCATCGGGTAGAGCGGGCTGTCCGGAAAGCCTGCGTAGTTCACCCAGTCCACTGCCGGGTGAGAGCGCAGGTACTCTGCCACCTTGCGCGCATTCTCCACATGGCGTTCCACTCGCAAGGCCAGGGTCTCCACTCCCTGCAGCAGAAGAAATCCATTGAAGGGCGACAGGGTCGCTCCGGTATTCCGCTGACACACGGTCCGGCAGCGAGCCACGTACGCCGCATCTCCGTAATGGTCGACGTACACCACCCCGTGGTAGGCAATTTCCGGCTCGTTGAGCATGTAATAACGCTTTGGGTAATCGCGCCAGGGAAACTTGCCGCCATCGATGATCATGCCGCCCAGCGTCGTCCCATGCCCTCCCATGAACTTGGTCATGGAGTGCACGACCACATCGGCGCCGTATTCAATTGGCCGGAGCAGAATGGGAGTCGCCACCGTGTTATCCACGATCAGCGGCACGCCATGTCGATGCGCCACGCGGGCCAGGCCCTCGATATCCGCCACATTCATCGCCGGGTTCCCCACCGTTTCGCAGTAGACGGCCCGGGTGTTGTCGTCAATTAACTTTTCGACTGCAGACGGGTGGTCCGTGGCGGCGAATCGGGTACAGATCCCGCGCTTGGGAAAAATGTGCGCCAACAGCGTGTACGTCGCCCCATATAACTGGGGCGTCGACACGATGTTGTTTCCCGACTCGGCAATATTGATCAGGGCATACTCGATCGCGGCCATCCCCGAACTGACACTAAGCGCATCGACGCCGCTTTCCAGCGCAGCGACTCGCTTTTCTAGCACCGTGTTCGTGGGATTGCCGATGCGAGTGTAGATATTCCCCTGAACTTCAAGGTTGAACAACGCAGCACCGTGTTCAGCGCTGTCGAACTCGAAGGCAATAGTCTGATAAATGGGAACTGCTACGGCTTTGGTCGCCGGGTCGCCATCCCAACCTGCGTGAATCGCGATCGTTTCTTTCTTCATGCCTCCACCGAACTGAAACTAGTGAGCACCTCCCGTTAGTCGCTGGTCACCGCGCTCGGGACACGAATCGATGCCGGCTCGCGTGAAAGCGACTTGACCACGGCACGTGTCAAGGTCTGTGCAGCAAAGCCGGCGCCGAAGGCAAACCGCATGACCGGACCGAAGCTGTTGGCTGCTGCCAGACCCGCAAAATAAAGACCGGGCACTGATGATTCGAATGAAGAAGACAAAACCGGTGATCCTTCCAGAGTCTCGATCTTCGAGCGGATCCCAGCATCCAGGAATTGCAATCGATCAAGGTTAACCCGGTACCCAGTGGCTGCGATCACATGCTCAGTGAGGATTTCCTTTGGGGTCCCATCCGCCCCTCGTAGATCCAGGCGGACGCGCCCGCCTTGCACGCCAGCTCCCTTCAGGGTATGACTCAACACCAGCGGTACGCGGCCAATCACTTTATCCTTGATGAACCAGCCGCCCGAAGGACCGAGGGTTCGGCGAACCGCTTCCACCCGCAGGCGCGCAGGCAGATAGTGGAATGTCATCGGGGCATCGGAGAAGAAACGGGACTTCAAACCTGGCCCGAGACCCGATTGCGGATGTCGGAACTGCTGCCACAGCGACCGTGGTTTCCCAGTTGGAGCGCTATGGAACTTCAGCGATTGACGGCGTGTCACTAACTGTACGTCAGCACCGACTTCATGCAGCAAACCTGCCACATCGAGCGCAGAGGAACCGCCACCCAGCACGACCACGCTTCGTCCCTTGAAAGAATCCAGGTTGTGATGATCGTAACTGTGCGACACCAGGCTTGATGGCAGCGCTTCCAGAGCTGGGGGCGTATAGGCAAAGTGGGTAATGCCCACCGCCAGCACGACGCGCCGTGCCATGAACGTTTCCCCGTCGTCCAGCCGCAACCGATATCCGTCCGCCAGCCGCTCGATACTGACCACCTGCCTGTCCTCGAGTTCGGGGACCATGCGTTCCCGGAAGGCAAGCCCATAAGCAACGAAGTTGTCGAGGTGAACCGGCACACCCGTGTGGCCGTACTCAACTCCCTTTTCCGCGCAGAAGCGCTCTAGAGTGAATTTGTCTTCGGGGTCGTAAATGTTCGATGCAAACCCATCGGACTTCAGGAACATCCCCTTTGGCATGTGGGCCAGCCAGCTATCCATCGTTCGGCCAAAGATCCGAAAAGGTATGCCTTGGTGGCGGAAATATGCGGCGATTGAGAGTCCGTACGGACCCGCACCTATGATGGCTGTGTTTAGCATGGTTCTGACAAACCTTTCGTCTGGGGGGAGAGAATTTGGCTCGCGGCTAGCGCGAGGGTTCGAACAAATCTATGAGGGGAGTAGTGATCATATCACGCCTTCGTGTGACCAGGACTCCCGCACACTTCAATTTCCAGAAGCACGTCAGGGCCCATTCAAGTCAATGTAACTGATTGATAATAAACATCTTATGTAGGTACGCTGGCTGGATCACATGGGAACTTCTCTTCCTCTGGGAAGGGAAATTCCCTGCCTTCTATTCTCCACGGTTGACGGGGGATTTTCGATGCCCGAACTCCCCGGGGAATGGGCTTGCCCATTTCTGCCCGCCCGGAACTACTGTCCCTCGACAGCCAGGTTTGATTCGCAGTATTCGTCCTAAGTCGATCCTCGGCAATCGCGAAATCAGTCTCGATGGCGGATGGAACCAGTTCATCAACACCGCGTATGACGAAGGTCTCCTCCTGTCCAGTCCCACGTGAGCGCATGCTATGATTCGACACACGACACCCGCATCAAACTCGCATCTCGTCCATGGCAAAGTGTGAACCGACCCCTAGCCCGACCTTCAGCATCATTATTGCTGCTTATAACGACTGGGCGCCGCTTCAAGGATGCTTGCATTCGCTGGGCCAGCAGCGAAACCCTCCAGCCTTCGAAGTAATTGTGGTTGACGACGGCAGCGCAGAACCCGCTCCGGAATCGGTTCGCAAATGGTCGGAGAATTACCCCATCGTGATAGACAGGCAACCCCATACAGGAGTCTCGGCAGCTAGAAATCACGGCCTCCGACTTGCGCATGGACCCATCTTTGTTTTTGTTGACGCGGACTCCAGGTTACACACCGATTGCCTCGCAATTTTGGCTGAAGCGACTCGGCAGTTTCCCGACCGCAACTGCTTTCAACTGCATCTGGTCGGAAACAGTTCTACCCTGGTGGGTCGGACCGAAGAATTGCGGCTCGCGACCATTCAAGATCATATGTTGCAACCTGACGGGGCCATTCGTTACTTGAACACGGCCGGGTTTGCGATTCGCCGGCCCGACGTCGATGTTGCCGCCGGCTTATTTAATCCTTCTGCTCGCCGGGGCGAGGATACCCTCCTGATGGTGACTCTTATGCAGCGAGGGGAGCTGCCGCTCTTTGTGAAAAACTCAATCGTTGAGCATGCAGTCTCGTTGTCTTTACTCCAGTACTTGCGAAAGGCGATTCGGTCTGCGTATCTGGAGGCGGGAACCTATAAGATGATTGCCGCGAAGGGAGTCAATATCCGTGTCTCCCACGGGGAACGCATCGAGATGTTATCGGCGATGTGGAGGACGTCTCGCAAGCCGACTATCGGGAGAGTAGCTTGGTTTGTGCTGCTAGCCAGGCAAGCTCTTCCCCGGCTGGTTTCCTTGGGCTACCGCCTCGCGAGTCCGGATTGAGAAGCGCCAAGAAACTCATCCCATGTGCCGATACAGCAGGCGTCCCATTGTGGTTAGCGCTGGCGCCGGTAGCCGGGTACAGATTTTTCTGGCGGCCTTCATATCCCAGCGGCTGGGATCCGGGCGCGCTCTCTCCGGGTAGCCGCAATACGTCAACATCCCTCGCTCCGCGCCCAGGTTCTCTTTGAAGCTGATCAAGCCCGGATTGTCGCAATCCGAACGCCCGAGATCGAGCTCTCTGAGCTTGCTGCCCTTGGCCTCCTGAATGGCTTTCCACAACAGAAAGATCATTCCACCCAGGTTATGATGGGCAGCGTCGGAGCACCCGTATTTGTATACCATCGACTGCTTGTACGTCAGGGTCACAATGCTCGCCAGCGCGCGTCCATTCTTGGAGGCGAGCCTGATCTTGAGATTCGGCCCGAAGGAGTCAACCAAATTCCGGAACCATGAAAGAGGCTGGGGCGGGATCCCGTGCCGCCTGTGAGTAAGCAGCAAGAGCCTGTAGAATTGCTCTATTTCCGCGGCGCTTCTTCCCTCCGAATACGTCAGGCCTTCCCGTTCTGCCCGTCGTATTTTTCTCTGTACGCAACTCTTATGAAAGCCTTTGTAGATCTGATCCAGGTCTCGGTCTAAAGATAGCTTGTGCCAATAGTAGGTGGCGGCCTTTCGGAAGTCAGATCCATCGAGCACGCGCTGTCGCACAGGCCTCAGTTCGACATACCTCCACCGGTTCGCTGTAACCTGCTCTCGCACGCTTAAAAGCATCTGATGAAGAACTTCTTCGTCGTCAACCAGGAGCGCCGAGTGATCTGAAAACGGCAGTGACACCAGGCGTTTTCCCGAGAGCCACGTATCGATTCGGCAGAAAATGAGACCATCAGAAAGTTCGGCCCCGGGGGGAGAGGTGGTGTAGACCACGGGTTCATAGCCGTACGTGCGACGCAGGGCCTCGAGCCAACCCGCGGTGTGAAACACAGAAGCATCCTCTCGCCGGTCGACAAAGCGATTCCAGCGAAGGTCCACTCGGGGGTCGAAGGTGAATACTTCCTGCAAGGAGGCTCTTCCCTCCGGCGTCGGCGCGCCGGGAGCGCTCTTTGCAGAATAGACCGCCTCTGTGTTTTGTGCACCCAATTTGCGGTCGCCGTTTTCGACAGCCCCTTTTTGAGCTCGGCCTACCCCAGTGCACAGCATGTGGAATTGACTGCAATAGAAAACTTACGCTTTTTTGTCTGCTGCCAGTGACACGCGCTTTCGAAACGCATCCCCGATTAACGGATGAACGGGCGTCGTTGACTTTGAAAATTGAGATGCAACTTGCTGATAGGCGCTAAGCAAGCCTGGTGTCGAATAGTCCCAAGCCAATTCTTGCCCGATCCGTTGCCTGCCAATCCTGCCCATTGACTCGCGAAGCTCCGGCCTCGCAATGAAAGTCGCGATCTTCTGCGCGAAGTCTTTCACGTCATTGACCCGGGCATATAGGGCGGCTCCTTCCGCACTACGCCGTGTCTCGCGCAAATCGAACGCCACGATGGGCTTGCCTGCGGACATGTACTCCATGATCTTCACGAACGTCGAGCGATCGTTGTAGTTATTGAAAGGCTCCGGCGCCACGCAGATATCAGCGGTTGCAATATAGCTCGAATACAAGCCCGGATCGTCCACCCATCCGGCAAACTGGATCCTGTCGGCTATGCCAACTTCTTCCGCCAGGCGCTTGGTTGCATCCAATGCGTCCCCGTCGCCCAACACGATGCAGTAGAAGTCCTCTGCATGTAACTCATACCGCAAATAATGCAACGCGCGACACAAAACATCCAATCCATCCTGCATGCCGGTAACGCCTGCGAATGCAATAATGTTTCGTGATTTGCTTCGAAGCTCGGCGTTGATCTTCGGCACGTCCAACATTTCCAAATCCGGTCCGTTTCGTACTACAGTGATTTTGCTCTCCGGGGTCGAGCAGCGCTGAAGCGACAGCTCTTTGTAGGATTCATTGGTAACGATGATGTGATCTGCTAATAGGCAAGAGTACCGCTCGATTGCCAACAACAGCCGACAGATCCAGCGGTTCCCTCCAAACTTCGCCGCATACAACTCCGGGCTCAGATCGTGTTGGTCATAAATAATGGGCTTGCCGAAAAATTTGTAGAAACTCAGCACGGGGATGATGCAATCGGGAGGATTCGCGACATGAATAATGTCAAACCCTTCCCGTGCCAAAACCCACAGGCTGAGCAATACGATCGCCATCATTCCATAGCTGTACTCAACTAAATAGCCCAGGCCCGTCCTCGTCGAGGACCAGAGAGGGAATTCGTGAACATGGACGTTCTGCGGCGGTTTCGCGGGGCCCGCCCCATGCCGCGGGCATATGACCGAGACCCGATAACCAGCATCAGTCAGTGCCCTTGCCTCTTTTCGGACCCGTGGATCGCGAGAGTACGGGCAGTTCTCTACCACCATCAGAACGCGTATGACTCTCCCACTCTTCGTCTTCAGACTAGGACCGGTGTTCATGGGTTTTCTGGGCCGACTCCCTAATTCGGGCTAGCAGAAAGAGCGGAGCGCACTGAGCGCATTCCATCTCCCACGTCTATCCTCTGTGTATGTTCTCTTGCCGCGCCTGGAGAATTTAGCGTGAGCACGAGCTCCCCATCGCGCTCGCTCGCATAGGCAATGGAGGCTCGCTCACTGCCTGATCCCCGAATTTGCAATCCGTCCGGAGTTTCAACCAGTTGCAGCTGAGCGCGTTGCCGCCACCAGCGGTTCACTTCCACCGGCGCAGCGACCCAAGTGCCCTTCTGCTCTCGTAATTGAGCGATATAGCCCAGCAGATCCCGATAAACCGCTTGTTCGCGCGGGCCAATAATGTAGTCAGGATGGATGATGAAGTTCATCAGCCCATGCTTCTCCATGATGAGCTCCATCTGCCATTTCCAAAGATTTAACGAGTAATCGCCCAGTATGTGAAAAAGACTGTAGTCTTGCGTGGCAGTCACCGGCAATTCCACAAGATTACCGATGAAAAACGGCATCACCGTGCAGCACCCGCCATGTTGCGGATCGAGGTGGGCGACGTTGGGGATCGACGAGTCATAGGAAAACTCAAAATCTCCAAACCATTCCTGCTTCCTATATAAGACGCCGGCCCGAAAGCCGCTCGCCTTCCACTGGCGCCCGTAGCCGTTGATTCTCGCCACCCGCTCCTTGAATTGCTCTCGATCTTGAAACAGCAACCCGTCATGGTTCAGGTCTTGCACTCCTACTTCGAAGCCGCGGCCTGTAATTGAATTCAAAAACTCTTGCGTTACCTCATAGCGCTCTTCGGGCACCACGTGGAATGATGAGGTAACTCCGTAAGACTCATCAATGTCCATCAACTTTCCACAAAAGTCTCGGCCCACTGCAGTTTCAACGTCGTGAGTCATGACCGCACAATTCCGAGTTCCATCAGGCCAGAACCAGATGAACGGAATGCTTTCCCGCCGGCTGGCTCTAAGCGACAGCAGCAACAGCCGCCCCATAACATTGTCGACCGTCCGATCGACCGGCCAATGCGGGAAGGTCTTGTCTTTCCAGCCTTTCAAATGAAGCCTTTGCAGGTGCTTGCGAAATGCTACCGACATGAGAGGTCGAAGCAGATAGTAAGCTCGACTCATAACCCCCCAGCCTCCCGGTTGTTCCGAGAGAGCAACTGCATAACGCTCCTCGCGGAGGCAGTCGACAACCTGATTCAGGTTGAAAGGAAGCGTTACCTGCCCATTTTCGAGAACTGTATCTTCGAATGCGTCGCGCAGAACGTCGGACGGAGACTTTGCCACCTGCGGCCCGCAGTATCCTCCATATAAGACATTCGCTGCGAAGCGAAAATACCCCACGTCCTCAGCCACTTGCGCTTTTTGTAAGATCGGGACGTCTTCTTCTCGGCACCGAAAATAATCCGCGACGCAACCGCTCATCGCACTGGGCTCCTAGGTGGAATATGCCTTGCCCCTGGGTCACCTCTTGGCGCTATCCGTTACTAACAATTCTTTTTCCTTGCACTCGTTCGATTCGACCACTGCATCGAGAAAATGCGACGAAAAGTGTTTCCGCAAAATCGCGATGTTCGGCATCACGCAATGACCGCCAATATAGCCCGGAAACACGTTCTTGGGTAGATAGTCGATCTCTTTCATGAACGCATTGATGTGCTCGTATTCGGCGCCGCACTGCCTTGCCATTCTCTCCATTTCCTGCGCCCAACCAACGATCATTCCCAACCAGGTTGTTTCTAGAAGCTTGCTTACCTCCCCAGCTTCAAATGTTGGGAAGGTCGCAACTTTGAAGCCCGCGCCAGCAAAATGTTCGGCTGCCATCTGGGTTGCAGTCGGGGTCGCGCCTGCCACGAACTTCTGATACCGCAACATGTCCTGTTCCATCTTGGCATGCTTACCCCGCACGGGGCTGTATATGACCGGAATTTCGACACGCTCCTGAATTGCCCGGGTTGTGCCCACGCCAACCGTGCTATTAACGATTGCCAATTGCGGCTTGTATTTTTCAATGTAGGCAGCGGTAGTACCCACGAAGTCTGGAATTTGAAATGGATAACATACGTGCAACACGGAACATCGTCCGGGAACATCGACGGGGGATATGTCGACACCAGCAGTCTGGTAAACCGACTTCAAAATGTTAAGCAGCGGGGCGCCTACTTCTCCCAGTCCTGCCACGATAACAGTATCTCGAGACACAGGTTTCATCCTCCTTCTAGCTCCCAACTTCGTCTTGTCGCGCAGTATCGCGGGACATTGTTAATCCAGGCTTTCCCCGGGTGGGCCGTTCCACCGTCGGCCGGCTCTCTAGCAGACTCGCATAGAGTCCTCGCAAATCATTCGCCGGACCATTCCAGCGATACTGCGTTACAAAATTCTTGGCGCACTGCGCCTGGCGCTCTCGCCGGGCAGCATCCTTATGTAAGCGCAGGGTGGCGGCAACCATTGAGTCGATATTCTCGGGCTCAAAGTAAGTCACCATGTCCTCAGAAAAGTAATGCTCGATTGCCTTAAGGCGAGGTACGATCGCCGGAATTCCGAGGACCGCGTAATCAATGAGCTTGGAAGGCAGCATCAGCGCCGTCGCACTGTTGATCCGGTTCGCTACGATGCCCACATCCATGCTCCCCAGTTTTGCAGGTAGTTGATCCCAGGGGACGCCGGCGTGAAAGTGGACGCACTGCTCAATCCCAAGCGATCGGGTCAATGCGAACAACTGCTCCAGATTCTCCCCGCCTCCAATAATGTGCAGTTCGAAGCCGGGAATCTCGCGCACCAGCCGCGCCGCCGCCTCCAGGATCAGGTCGTTCCCCAATCTCTTCGACATCGTGCCATGGTTCACCAGACGAAAAACACGCTCCTGGTTTGGTTGCTGGACCGGCCGTGGCGATGATACGAAGCGCGGCATGGTAATCACGGTGGCGATCTTGCGTTCCGGAATACCCCGACGAATCACAGCTTCACGCTGCACATGATTTACGCAAATGACCCGGTCCGCCATGAAACAACAGATCCGTTCCTCCAGGCGCAGCAGAGCCAGCAGCAGGCGCGAAGTCTTCTCGAATTTTGCCTCGTAAGTCTCGAGCACCGTGTCGTGAACATCGAGAATCAGCTTGCATCCGAACAGACGAGGCACAACCGCGGCAAACACGAGCACATCCGGCATGTTGTGCACGTGGATAATGCGCACTTTCTTCCGCAGGAATAGATAGGTGCAGGCAAAAAATGCCACGCCCAGGAAGGCGAGATACGACAAGACATACCGAATTTTGCTGTTGTCACGGATCTTGCGGACGTTTAGTTCCTTGACCGTGACGCCCTCCAGTTCGTATGTACGAGGTTTCGCGCCTTGTTTGGGGACCAGGAAGACTACGTCATAACCCCATGCCACCAGGGACTCAGCCTCGAGACGAACCCTTCCATCGGCCGGATAGTTGGTATAGGCGATCATGCACACTTGTTCTCGCACGGAATCACCTTTTGAGCCAGTCGCAGGGTTTGCATTCATATCGTGTCACACTCAGCTGTACAGCTGTTCATGTCGAGTAACCACTCGGCGTCGCCATTCCAGGGGATGTCAGTACTCGACGGTTCGGGAGAAATGCTCTTCCGGTCTACAGAGGGGTCTTCGGGCCCTCGATAGACGCGAATCACAAAAGGACATTTCACGGTCATCGGTTGATCCAGCTTCACTCTTAGACTGCCGGCTTTGTCTTCCACTCGCTCAAAGCGAATGGACCGCCGTACGCGAAACCAGTCAACGGCTTGTCTTGCCGTACCGAACCATACCCGATGTTTCTTCATCGCCTCGAGGAGAGACTCATAAAACTCTCCCCACAACCGCTCGGGCGACAAGCTTCTCGTATGCCAGTTGACCGTGACCACACCGCCAAACTTCACTGCCTGGTCGATGATTCGCTCGCACGCCTGGATGGCGTCGCGAGCGCTCAAGTCCATTCGGTCTGGGTAAAAGAGCGCGGTGTCCTGAATACTCAAGGGCAACTCGAGGAGAGATTCGGCCTGAGGAGGGCAGAACACCTGGCTGGTTCCAGCACGAAAACCCACCGCATCGTTGTAACCAAAGGTCGAGTCGTACGAAAGGCCGGCCGCTTCCAGGACTCGGGGAGAGTCCTCGCTGAAATAGAGCCAATGCATGCGAACGCCAACGGTTGTGTCGCCGCTCACGGCGCTGATTTTGGCTCGCTCGCTCCGAGCCTTCTCACGGTCCTGCCAGGCGTCGAGGCCATGCAGTCCAACTTCGCAGCCGCTGTTGACCAGTTCGGGCAATATCTCGTTCAGTTCCGCCAGATCGTATTTCGCAGCGCGTCGTTTAGGCGCGGGATTAAGACCTTGCGTGCCTGCGTAGCCTTTGAATGGAATGAAGAAAAAGGTCGATCCCAAATCCTTCTCGATGGCTTTGTATCGGTCGAATTCCAGCCAGAAGTCATCCTTGATTCCGGCGTATACAAGTGGCAGCGAAAATACAGCACTCCAGTTGGCCCGGCAATTCGCCCACGAAATTCTGCCCTTGAAGGCATTGACGATTGACCCGAAAAGCGCCCGATAGACAAATCCGAACATGGTGGCGTCGAACTTGTGTTCCCGGATTCCTGTAAAGTCAACATCATGAGTCAAACACGCCATAAAGTCGCAACCGTGAGGCATCGGCAAGATCTCTACGAAACCGAGGCCGGCATTGACCATAAGGCTCCTCAGCAGCGCGATATGGAATTCAAGCGTTGGAATCGCCGCATTCTCCGGAGGTTGTCCCTTTGTAAGTAGGTAGGCCACCTCTTGAAAGAGATCGTATCCGAGACGCACGATCCGGGATTCGCCGCAAATGGTGCCTCGCGCAATCGTCTCTGTGTCCTCGCTGCTGCACAGCACAGAATCACCAGCTCCACATACCGACGAAACGTGGCCGTAAAGCGGGAGACCGAACTCGCCATAACGTAAGCTCTGACTTTTTGCCCTCGAACCCACGGTCATCCCTGCCTCTTCATCAAGCGCAGTGCTGGCTGATCCGTATATGACCACAAGGCTGGCGTTTGGCTCGATCGACGCTTCCGGTTCAGCTACGATGACCATCTCGTAGTCACGACTTGGGACGTAGAACTCCCACGGAGTCTTGAATAACTGAAAGAACTCCTCAACCGCACGAATTTCGTTCGTTCTTGCGACGACTCCGATCACCGTGACCTCACCTCGGAGCGCGAGCCTACGATCGGAATTTGGTGCGCAGAAAACAAAACCAGTACCCTTTTCATCCGAATACCGCCCTCATGCACCTTTGCGCCAGCGGTTGCGCCAGCGATACGCACCGCGAAGCTTAAGATGGAACTCCAACGGCCAGTCTTCCGGATCTGCTTTCGTTCTGCTGATTAAGAATTCGCTGTTCCTGGAATCTACATTCTCGGGGTGAGTTACAAACACGCGCTCATAGCCGACGTCCCGGCACAATTCAAGAAGACGACTATTGAATGCCCCATACGGAAAGCTGAACAGCTTCACATCCCGGCCGATAATTTCCGCCAGCATGCTACGCGACCGACAGAGCTCCATTCTGGCTTCCCGGTCCGCCAACTGTGTAAGCATCGGGTGGGTTACTGTATGAGATCCAATCTCGACATATTCCGGAGGTAAGTGCTGCAGTTGCTCGGCAGTCAGAATCGCATCATTCATCGACGCATCCACGCCTCCGGAATAGTCCTTCCAGTTCGGACATATTCCCAGGGCACCGGGTGCGACGAAAACCGTACATGGAATGCCGCGTTGCGCTAACTCTGGCACCGCGTTCCGCAGAATCGTTTGATAGCCGTCGTCAAAGGTCACGGCAACATAGTGCTCGTGACCAGAAATGGGGATTGGCATGTCGGCCCTGCCGGCCTTCGTCCAGCGGACCAGAGCTTGCATCTGTTTTGCAAAGGCCCCGTGCTGCTCGTCCGGTACCGAGTGGTATGCAAGAACAACCAACGTCGGGCGCAGTTTTCTGCCGAAGACAGGAGAAATTACGCGCCGAACAGAATCCGCAACATAAATCGCCAGACTTACACCCACAATCGCAATACGCTTCATGCAATGGTTACCGGAATCGGACCGCCGCATGATCATCGACGGCCCACAAGACGGTGTCAGTCCCCTTATTGGAATCGGCCCGGTACCACTGAGCCTTGTCGTTCCACGATGGCGACCCGCACGCTCTCACTAGAATCGGGTACTAATGAGCGACGTTATGCGCCACTTTTTGGGGGAGACTTCGTTTAACTAATTCGACCGCCGGACAGAGCACGTGCCAGCCTCAGCAGTCGCTCTGGTCGCTTGTAGCGAAGAAACTGCGGGCGCCCACGATGAGGAATCGACCGCAGTCGCATGGCTATCCACAAACGACCGATGCCACAATTCAAGCACGGCCAACGCAAAGACTTCCTTGGCGTACCCACCTTCGGAACGATGCTGCTGAATCACCTTCTCGACGGCGGCTGGCTGGAAGTAGCCGCGGGAAAGGGATGTCGAATCCAACAGCATCTCGCTGACCCACTCACCAAGATCCTCCTTCAACCATGATGCATACGGCACCGGGAACCCGGCCTTGCGGCGATAGAGAATTTCATCGGGGACATGCTGCCGCAGCGCTTTCTTCGCCAGATATTTCATCGTCCAGCCGCGAACCTTCTGACTACGCGGCACCTTGGCGGCAAACTCAAGGAACTTGTGATCCAGGAACGGGACTCGCAGCTCGACCGAGTTTGCCATCGTCATCTTGTCGGCCTTGATCAGCAAGTCGTCCGGCAGCCAGGTTTTCGTATCCACATACAGCATCTGCTCCAGGATGCCGCACTTCTGTTGTCTTGACAGAAACTGTCGCGCGACACTCATGGATTCAGACTTGCTGACCCGCTGGTTCATTTCGGGCGAGTACAACTCGGACGCACATCGATTGAAGAACTGGAATGGGCTGGATGCGCGGCTTAAATAGTAATCGGCAAACTCCACACCCATGTGTGGACCATATTTCGAGAGCACCCGCGAATGCAGCAGGTTGCCTGCGAACTCGATGCCTCGGCCTGCGGGCCCGCGCAACGGTCCGAAAGCTTTCTTGATGGCTTCGAACCAGAGGGTATTGCGATAGTTCTCATATCCCGCAAAGGCTTCGTCTCCGCCCTCGCCGGAAATGAGCACCTTCACGTAGTTGCTGGCCAGCTTTGAAACATAGAACAAGGCAATCGCGGGCGGCTCCACCACCGGTTCTTCCATGTGCCAGACGTATTTCGGAAGAAAACCTGCAAACTCCTCCGGCGACATCGAGATTTCATGGTGCGTGGCGCCATATTTCTTTGCCGCAAGCCGCGCAAATGGCCGTTCATCAATCACGCCGGGCGCGGAGAATCCCACGGTGTATGCGCTAATTGGCTTGTCGGTTTTTCTCGAGGCGAAACTCAGCATCGCGGTCGAGTCAATGCCCCCGCTGAGCAGGAACCCGATCGGAACATCACTGATCATGTGCAGTTGCACAGCTTCATCCAGGAGCTCAACAAACTGGCGCTCATAGTCCGCCGAAGATCGATGATCCGCCGCGCGACTGAAGTCGAGATCCCAATATCGCTGGACGTCCAGCTTCCCGTTTTTGACGGTTAGAGAATGCCCGGGCTCCAGCTTGAAGAGATTGCGCAGCAGCGTCTCTCCGCCTGGGACGTAGTAATACGTGAGAAACCGATCAATAATCTGCGGATCAATGTCGCGACCAACAGCCGGATCCGAGAGAATCGCCTTCATCTCCGAGCCGAACGACAAGAAATCTTTGCCCACGTAGTAATACAAAGGCTTAATGCCGACTCGATCCCGCGCGAGGAATAGCGTGCGTGTGGTGCTATCCCAGATCGCGAATGCGAACATCCCTCGAAGCTTCTCTACGCATCCGGAACCATATTCTTCGTAGAGATGGACGATCACTTCGGTGTCAGACCGCGTGCGGAACGTGTGCCCTTTGCTTACCAGTTCCTCATGCAGGCTCTGAAAGTTGTAAATCTCTCCATTAAATACGATCCATACCGATCCATCTTCGTTGGACAGCGGCTGGTGCCCGCCCGCCACGTCAATGATGGACAACCGGCGAAATCCAAAGCCGACCGGACCCGAGGTATAGAAGCCCTCGTCATCCGGGCCGCGGTGACTGATCTCGTCCGCCATCCGCTTCAGCAGCGCGGCGGAAACCGGGTTCTCATGCGCGAAGTTGAGCTTGCCGCAAATGCCGCACATCAGAGAATCCCTCGCTGCAACCATTTCAAAAGCGCCGATTTATTCATCATCTCCAGATTGTCTCCCGGCCGAGCAGGCGCCGCATTTGCTGATCGCGGAGGTACCTTATAAAGCTTGGATCGTCGACCTGGGGTGAATTTTGCATATAGCCAGATAGATATCCATAGAGCAAGCCCGCCGACCCTACAACCCACGGCTTCTTGAACAGGCGCCAGAAACAACTCACCGCCATAAACAGCGGGTGATAACCCGACACATACCGTGCGCGGCCGCATTTCACCAGGTCTTTCCACACGCTCTCGGAAGTACCGGTCGGCCGCTGTTGATGAAGGCGGATCTCCGGAAAGCTTCGCGTCGTCCACCCCAGCATATTAGCCTTCACTTCGTCGATCGTGTCCCAACCGGTAGCCACGCACAGTCCGTCAATCGCGTTCCAGCACTCGCGCCGGTAAATCTTGGTTGCTCCGCGGACGTGAAATTGGGGCGCCTTTTCGATCTGCTCCTGGCCGTTGCTTTCCGAAGAGATGGTTCCGCCACCCACTCCCAGCTTGGGATCCTGCTCGAACTGGCGAAAACAAGACTGGAAATAGTCGGGTGCAAAGGTAAGGTCGCCATCCAGTTTGACAATGAAATCCCAGTCGGACGTGCGCAGCAATTGGAAGCCGTCCATGAAGGCCTCAACGATCCCTACTCCCGGCTTGCGGAAACCGCGATTGTTCCGATGCACCACCCGAATCCAAGCATGCTCCCGTGCATACCCATCGACGATTTCGCCGGTGCGGTCTGAGGACCCATCATTCACAATGATCCATTCAGACGGGCGGATTTCCTGCTCCACCACCGATCGGATCGTGCCCTCAATAAACCGCTCCTCGTCACGAACCGGAGTGACAACGACGTATCGAATGTCTCGGGAACTCATGGAGGTCTAAAAAATGCTCAGGCTGTCGTCGGCACCGCAAAGTGCAGTGGATTGCGGCCGTACATCGCGATCGTTTCACGGTACGCCTCAAGCAGCTTTACGCCGGCCGCGGCCCAGGTCAGCTGATTGAGTATGCTCGCGCCATTCGCACGTAGTCTTTCGAGGAGGCTTCGGTTCTCGTGTAGCAGCGTGATTTGCGCTGCCAAGGTCTCAACATCGCCAACGGGATGGACAAGCGAATTATCCATATGGCGACACACATCCGTACATGCATCGGATACAAGTGGGACGCAGCCGCTGCCCATCGCCTCTGTGCAAACAAGTCCGAAGCCTTCTTCGAGGCTCGGGAGCACAAGCACGTCGCTCTGGCGCATTAATTCAGGCACATCTGTGCGGTGCCCTAACGCTTCCACGCTTGGATGGGACAACATTGGCGCAAGCTTCGTCGCATACTCAGGCAAGAATTCACCCGCGATTCTAAATTTACCCGTGCGAGACGCTGGAGAGCGCAGCCACGCTTCAAGAGCGTAATGGACGCCTTTCCTCACGGCGCAAACCCCCACGAAGAGCATGTTCAAGCCTCGCCCCTGGGTTTGTGATCGTTGGCCAGAGTAGTAAACCTTCTCGTCGTATCCGTAGATATGACGAGCAAGTCTATCTCGGGTAAATCCGCGGTCGAGAAACGTCTTGACCACAAATTCCGACGGGCAAAGCAGGCGATCTGCCGTCCGGAACTCCTCCTCTTCAACGCGAAGAACGCTTTCATTAAATGCACTCTCATGCCCTCGGGGCAACGCGACTCCGAGTCGCTGACATTCTTCCCGCACGACCTCATAGGAGTACCGAGTGTGAGCGTTGCACCTTTCGAGAACGGTCGGGATCCCCAACTTGGCAGCGGCCTTCAGTGTTCGCAAAGCACCCGAGGGCCACGTGTGAATAATATCGATCTGCCCAACCAGCTTTTCGAGCCGACGCGACACAATGTAATCGTGCAACGCCAATGCATTCGCGTTCCCGATCAGCTTGTACGGAATGCGCAGCTTCCCTCTTGCGAGAGTGGTCTCGACTTTAGCGCCCGGCGGCGCCGGTCTCAGCAATCCCCCGGTAAGGACCTTTACATCAGCGCCTGCCCCCAACAAGCCGTTCACCTGTTGCCACGCGGTGTAACAGATCCTTGGTCCGCCCAGTTTGTTTGGGAAACTATAGAGAACCCGAATCCGATGGTCTCTGCCCTGCATAAGCGTTACCGCTCCACCACTCTGGCCGCCAGGTTGATACCGAGATCCGGCTCCACGCCCTGCTCGACCAGTTGCACTGGATCCAGGCGCAGATTCCACTTGTACAGCGTCTCCAGTTGCTCGAGCCGCGCTTTTCGATACTCATTTGGCATCATCAACTGCAACAGCCCAAATCCGAGACGCCGCAGCGCCAGCGCAACCAGTGCCATGCGGCGAATCCGACGAACCCCGCGCCGACCGTAGTATTTGTAAAAGTACCGATAGCGCGTAATCTGCCCGTCCAAGATAAACGCAATCGGCGGGAATCGCTTGCTGGTGGATTCTCCCCCCAGATGGGTGATCGCCGCCTCCGGCGTGTACCGGATCGAGTACCCTTCCTGCCACACCCGGTGACAAAGATCCATGTCTTCGTGGTAGTAGAAGAACTGCGGGTCGAAGCCGCCAATTTTCTGCACTAGCTCCGAACGCAGCAAGATAAAGCAACCTGCCACCCATCCCACCGTGCGCTCCGTCTCGCCCGCCCAGTCGACATAAATGCCAGGCTGAAAGCGATCCGAAAGATAGGCGAGCCACTTCAGGTTCAGCGCCGCCACCCACTCTCCCGCCATCGTGGGCAGTGGACGCGCACATCCCTGGTAGCGACCGTCCGCATAAAGCACTCGGCAGCTGAACGCCCCGGCCTCCGGATGCCGATCCGCAAAGGCCACCATCTTATCCAGGGCTCCATCATGAATGATGGTATCGGGATTCAGGATGAGCACGTACTCTCCCCGGCTCGCCTGAATGCCGATGTTGTTCGCCTTGGCAAAGCGCAGGTTCTTCCCGTTCTCGATGATCTGCACTCGGGGATAATTCTGGCGAATGAACTCGATCGAGCCATCGGTCGAACCATTATCCGGAACGATCACCTCGAATTCAGTCGCATGGGTGGCAGCGTAGACCGACTTCAGGCAATCACCGATCACTTTAAGATCGTTCCAACACAGGATGACAATTGAGAGTTTCATCGATGCTTCTCTATTTGGTCTAGCGTGAGAAAGGGCTTGCCTCTTCCCCACGGACCGCGTTCGGCGCGACGATCGTCGGTATGGGCAGAGTTGAGCTTTTGAAAGCGATTTGTGGTTGTTTGATCTTTTGCTTAACCTGTACCGCCGTAGCAGCTGAAATCATCGCGAGCAGCGCAAACCAGGAGATTTGAGTGTGATCAAAATAGCTGATTCCGAAATAGGCCACTACATGGGACAACAACGCCGCCCCTAGAAACCAGAAAAGCCACTCCTGCTTACGATCGCCTTTGGCAGCCTTTCTCGCCTTCCCAAGCTTTCCAAAACTCATGGCTATCAGCGCAATGAAACAGCCAAAAGTAAGCAGCCCACCGCTCACTCCCTCAGCCACGAATTGATTGCTGAGGTCCCACATGTCGAATCCCCAATTGGCATTATTCGTGGTTCCAAATAACCACCATTCCCGGAAGTGGCGCACGAAGGTGTCTACCAGCATCGCGCGGTGATAGCCAGAGGAAGCTCCCGTCAAGTCGACACGAGCGATCAAGAACCAGACGGACGCCTTCATCACCACGTTGAGGCCAAGCAGTACGATCACCAAGCCCCAACGAAACATACGCATGTAATTGCGCATCGGCCAGAAACACACGCCCACGATTCCAGCCAAATAAGCCATGAGCGGTGTGCTTGACGCGGCTGATAGGACCATGCAGGTCGATCCAATAATCCCCCCAGCAGCAATCGACTTGTTCTTGGAGCCGTACCATAACCAACAAAATAGCGGTAATAGCGTTGCCCCGAAACTACCGGCTAGGATCGGGTGCTCGAATGGCCCCTGAGCTCGAACAGCACCATCTCGAAGTTCCGGTACGATTCGCATTCCTCCGAGGTACCCAAAGATATTCTGGCTGTGGAGCTTCTCATTCACCATGCTCAAACCAATTACGAAGGTAATGATGGCCAGAGTCTTCACCACAAGCCGAATGTCTTCAGTGTCACGAATCATGAACCTAAGCAGAAAGTAACCGCCGAAGACATCTAGAAGGAATGCGACTTGATTAACAATCGCGCCCGATTGGAAGGAAAATACCACTAAAAACGCGAATGCGCGATAGAGCGCCCAAACGATGAACACTTTGTCCACCGAATCAAGCCCTGCACCGAGAATGCTTTGCGCTGTCGATAGTTTCGTGACAAGCATTCTTGCACAGGCAAATAAAATGACGATTCGCAGGGCAAAAAAATGTACGCCCCCCAGGATAAGTACCTGACCAACCGGTATCAAAAATGAGCAAACGAGAAACGGAACGACGATCTGTCTCCGCGGAAGCACTAGGATCATGATGATCGATATCACCATGACCAGCCCCACTAACGGATGCATCACGGTCTCGTTTGACCCGCCTCCAAAATAGAAGTTGCTCGGCTGCATTAAATACTTTCAGTGATCTTAGTTTGAGCACTCCACAGGGTCTTGATCCATGGACACATTCCTAACAACGCCAGTTAGAAATGCCTCTAACATATCGGCGCTATGGTCCCAGGTAAATCGGTTTAGATAAGTATTGGCCGCCGTTGCGAGGCGAATCCGCAACTCGCCATCCTGGAGAAGCAAACACAGATTTTCTGCTAGAGCTTTGGGATCAGAGGGTGGGGAGAGCAGACCGGTTACCCCGTGTTCAATGTATTCTCGAAAGCCTCCAATATCCGTCCCCACTAGTGCACAACCGCAGCATGCCGCTTCGGCTGGTGGTAGCGGCGAGCCTTCAGAGAGACTTGGCGCCAAGTATATTGACGACTCGTTGTAGATCGACCTGATGAGGAAATCTTGCGGAGGGTTCCGGTAGTAGTCAATCCATTTGGGGATTCGTGGACGCAGGAGATTCAATCCGAAAAATACCGCCTTCAAGTCAGGATATTTTGTCTTCGCAATGCTTAAAGCCTCCAACCCGTCACTTCCACCCTTGATTTGTGCGGATGCGTACAACATTGACACCTGTCGGCCACGCTGTCTTATGGGACGCACCAGTCTGTAACGTTCGTGGCTAATGGCATTTGGTATATAAACTAGTCCCTTGCTGCCGAGACTCCCCCCTAGCTCAAGTAGCCACTTTGAGATTACTATTTTGCGAAGTGGCGCTCGCCAGGTCTCGTCAACTAAGTTCTTCGGACCCTGCCATGTCTCGTAGCCCTGAATCAAGTAGCACTTTTCCCCCTTGGTCGTCGGGCATTCGAGAACGGACTGAACTGTGCCCCATGCAGTCGCGAAAAGAATATCGCCGTCGGGAATATATCGTGGTTCCGAATTCGGTACGTAGAGAAGCCTCACCCTCTTGTCGATCGGCTGCCAATCGACGGATGGCTTGAACGCCAACTCTCGGCACGCTTCCACCATTTTCCTCACTCGACGATGTCCATGCAGTTTCTCGGGAGGAGCAGGACACAAGAGGTGTCGCGGATGCACGATGGTCACTTGATGGCCGCGTGAAACCAACTGATTGGCATATTCGCAGACGACACGGTATCCACCAGACGGTCGCCACTCATATCTCGACATTAGAAATGTAATGTTCATATTAGCTTCTGAGTACCGAACGAACTTTCATTCACTCCTTCAATAGCATCGATCCTTTTCACCGTTTGGCTAACAGTACCCGGTAAAGTCCCTTTATTGTGACTCGCTCGTCGTTGTCCACGGCAAACCACCAAAAGACAGCTGCGTAGCCGCAGCACGATACCGCTATAAGGACTGCGGACGCAGACACAGACACATGGAATAACTGCACGGTAAAGGCCGTTAATAGGAGCCCAAAGCTAGCCAAAAGTGCACGAAATAGAGGGCCCGATAGACAGTCGCGTACCGAGAAGGACTTCATCCGCCAGGCAAAGGCAAAGAGGAAGCCAGTATCGAGAACGGTACTTATCAGCTTCGCGAGTGCGGCCCCGTTTATGCCCATGTGATGCATGAGCCACCAGCAGTAAACGACATATGTCGGAAGGGCTACGAGATCCAAAATTGCTTTCAAATCCGGGCGTCCTAATGCTTGTACAGACGTATACGGAATAAATGCAAAAGAGTTCAAGAAGAAGGATAATGCAAGAATCTGAAGCACGACGCTGCTCTGAGCTGCAAACTGCGAGCCAAGCCACAATGTAAGAATATCTTTTGCAAAGAACACGAAGATAGCTACTATGGGCGTCATCACAAGAAGCAAGAATTTAACTGATCTAGATGTGACATCGGAAACCGCATTTGCACCCTGACTACCCTGGTGGCTGAAATATGGAAACAGGGCCGGTGCCAGACTTGCAGGGAAGATGATCGCCTTGGCCATTAAATCAAAGGGCACGGAATAGTAAGTCAACATGCCCACTGAAAGCACAGACGCTATCAGGAAGCGCTCAAGGTATCCAAAAATTGGACCAGTAACATTAGAAACCATGATCCAACCGCCGAAGACTGTCAAAGGACGTACCGCCCTCCTAGAGAAGTGGAATCCCTTTCGAAGGCCCGGAAAGACATGGAATCCAAGGAGGAGATATGCCAAAGCGGTCGCAAGTCTGACGAGAACAAGAATTGCTACAATCCCGCTAACTCTAATGCCTAAAGGAATTGCCAGAGCTGCGAAGAGGTAAAAGCAAACGCTTCCAGGAACCTTGACATAGTTAACTAGATCGAACCTCTGCGCTGCCTCAAGGACACCACGAAGTGCGTCACTTCCCAGCATAATCGGCATCGAGGCCGCCAGAATGTACAAGGCGGTTCGCGCCTCTCCAACGAAGCTGGGAGGCATCTTGAACAAACGGGTAACCAAGACCGGGACGAAAGAGGCGACGAGCAGCCCGCCAATGCAGCCCATCGCGATGAGCAAGGAAAGGGACGTCCACACCAGTTCAGGGATCCGATCAATCTTTTCTGGACTCAGATGCTCCGCGACAAACTTGACAGTGGCTCGGCTGAGACCAAGGTCAAAAATGCTGAAATAGCCGAGCACCACATACGCGATAGAGAGAATCCCGTAACCGTCCGTCCCTAAACCCTTGACAATGTATGGGATAGTAACGACACCAATGACGCCTGGCAAAACTTGGCCCAGTAAATTAAGAATGCTGTTTTTCGCAATCAGGCCTTTGCCCAATTGGTGAGGCGATTTCATAGATGGGTTCTCTTTTTCGACCGCGGAGATCAGGCAAGGTTACTGTGACGGAAGGGGAAGGATTTTAAAATAATAGAAGATGGCTGGCTGCACTCAGCATCCGAGTGCAGCCGCCCTGATACTTACCGACTATTGTTATTGAGCCGCAGCGCTTAAGCCGGTAGGAGGTGCCGGTGCTCCCCCTGAGGCTGTCGAATAAGAATATGCACCAATGTCCCAAGCCCCCGATGACGGACGCTGGGTCCCCGTAGCTGTGGCGTGAACGCCTACAGTTAGAGGTTTTCCGGAATTAAGAGCTGCAATCCCGAGGTTGCTCAGATTCGCCCCGGCGCCGATACCCGGCGAACCAGATTGGAGTTGGCCATCGGATGTTGAGATCTTAAGATTCGACATCGTATTGAAAACTGAGTTTGTTTCTTGACCGCTTGAGGCAGGGAGCGCTGTCTTCCAAGATGGGAACGAGGTGTAGTCACTCCCGTGATATCCAAACATATTGCATGCCCCGCTATCGGCGCAAATGTTCTCGTACATATTGTGATCAATCATTGTGGGCGTTGAACTACCCGTGAATGCGAGTAGTGATCCGCCTTGCGTACCTACGTTATTGGCAAATGTAACGTTGGAGTAGCCAGGTCCCAGCGTGTAACAATAACCGTTCGAGGTGTTTCCGCCAAAGCAGGTGTTGTTTGCCACAATGGCACCGCTAATCGTGCTCGATGCGCCGCCGTCATAACCAGCCATTATGCATGGGTTTGCCTGTGAGGATGTCAGAATACAAGCGTTATTGAATATCTTCGGCGCCGAAAACGAGCCTTCTAGATACATGAACGCTGTATTGTACCCTTTTCCAGGGTTGGCGAACTGGTTGTTATAGAGGGCAACTCCACTCATATTTCCATTGCCGGAATTCGGAAACAGATGAATACCGTCATGGTGAAATGCAGTCGACGGATCATCCCAGTTGGAGAAATCATGGATATAACTGTCATGAACAGCAAAATTAGAAGTGGGAACATTCGATCCGAAGACAATGCAGCGGTTGCAGTTGTAAAGCTCATTATTAGACAGTGAAATGTTATTGCCCCAGCCGTCAATGCAGATTACGGCATCGTGACAGACAACATTGTTCACATTGATGTTGCTATGGTTCCCGCTGAAAAACACTCCTTCCACGCCATTGTCACCAGGCATGGTGTCTCCGACATTCGGAGTATGAACATAAATATTGATCAAGCTGAGATTCGTAACTTCTATGTTGCACGTTGAGCATCCGGAGATGAACACAAACCGGCTATCCTGTCTCGTGCTGCATGGACCATTCAGACAAGTCGCGCCAGAGGTACCGTTCGAGGTGTTCTGAATTTTCCCGTTAGTACCTCCATCAATTGTGAGCCAAGTATTGCCATTCGTGTTGATGGCTCCCTGTGCTGACCAATAAGGAGCGCTCATTACAGCCCCGTTCTCAAAATGCAAGGTAATGGGGTTTCCGCTTGCCCCACTACCCTGAAACACCAGCAATTGCTGGCCAGGGCTACCAGAGAATGTTCCACACAGATGGACCGTCGTTCCTGGACCAATCTGACTTGCCCCTCCACCCCAATTAGCGGAGCTGTTGAAGAACGTATAGGCATGCGCGTCAGCGCAATCAGCGCCGGTATTTGCACCTGAGGCGTTCTGAGCTAGATAGATGTCGCTCGCCGAACCATAGGCTACTGCGGCGAACAGGAAAAGGAGTGCGAACCACTGCTTGGGGGAACCGGTCACCATACCCTCCGTCGTGTGCTGGGTTCGGCTTGCGAACCGCACTGGTGTCAAAGTCACTACCAGTAGGGGAGGTCTCACGATCTACTGGACGGTGTGATTCGGTTATAGCGGGATTTGACGGGGGTCTGAAGGTCTCGGGAGTACATGCCCGGATTCGAACCGGAGGGTGCTCGGTCAATAACTGCATGCAAACAGGTAATTTACCGCGATTCGCCGAGCCCGGACCGAAACGGGACGGGTTAGCCCGCCCCGTTTCAACCGAGTCTCAGCCTTAGGCTACCCGCTCTGCGGTGGCCGCTGCCGCCTCCGCGAAGCTGGCAATCTCCTGCGCCACCCGCGCTTGCTGCTCCTCGGTGAGCTGCGGGAACATGGGCAAGGAGACGATCTCTTCCGCGATTCGCTCCACCACCGGGAAGTCTCCCTTGCGGTACTGCAGCGAGCCATACGCCTTCTGCAGGTGCAGCGGGATCGGGTAGTGGATGCCGCTCCCAATGCCCGCGTTCTTCAGGTGCGCCATGAGTCCTTCACGGTCGGCGGTGCGAACCACAAACAGGTGATACACGGCGCGCGACCAGGAGGGCTCGTGCGGCAGAATGATCGCGTCCTCGGCCGCCAGCAACTGGTTGTAGCGCTCGGCGCGTTCGCGACGCTGCTCGTTCCACTTGGCCAGGTGAACGAGTTTGGCGTGCAGCAAGCCGGCCTGGATGGCGTCCAGCCGCCCGTTATAACCCTCCATGTCGTGGTAATACTTCTTGGCCTGGCCGTGGTCCCGCAGCTTGCGAACCGTGTTGGCGATTTTCTTGTCGTTGGTGGTGACTGCGCCGGCTTCGCCGCACGCACCCAGGTTTTTACCCGGGTAGAAGCTGAACGCCGCGGCGCGGCCGATCGAGCCCGCCTTCATCCACCGATTCTGCTTTCTGGAGAAGTATTCGGCGCCATGAGCCTGGCAGGCGTCCTCGATCACGATCAGGTCAAAGCGCTCGGCGAGTTCCAGGATCGGATCCATGTCCGCGGTCTGCCCGTACAGGTGCACCGGAACCACCGCGGTCACCGGCTTTCCGCTCCGGCGGCTGATCAGCCGTCCCATCGGGTCGGCTTCGCACTCGGTCTCCAGGTAGAGGCGCAGCCTGTCCGGATCCATGTTGTAGGTGTGCTCGTCAATATCCACGAACTCCGGCGTTGCACCGGCCTGCGAGATCGCTTCCGTGGTGGCGATGAAGGTATGCGGCACGGTAACGACAACGTCGCCCGGTCGCACCCCACACGCCATCAACGCAAAGCGCAGGGCGTCGGTGCCGCTGCTGACCGCGATGCTGTCGCTGGCTTCGCAGAATTCCGCAAACGCTTTTTCAAAATCCTCGACCATCGGACCGCCGATAAAGCCCGCGGTGCGCAGAGCCTTCTGGAAGACCTGCGTGAGCTCCTGCTCGAGCTCGACATGCGGAGTAACTAGATCCAGGAAAGGAATATTGCTGGTGCCGCTCATTCTTTGACCTCCAAGGTCTGTTCTACATAGCGCAACAGTTTTGCGGGATTGCCCGCGACTATAGAGTTTGGGGGAACGTCTTTGGTTACCACGCTGCCTGCTCCCACGATGGCGTTTTCCCCAATCGTGGTGTTGCAAAGAATGGTCGCTCCCGAACCAATGGAGGCCCCTTTCTTGACGATCGTGCGTTCTACCTTCCAGTCCGCCTCGGTCTGCAGACTGCCATCCAGCGTGGTGGACCGCGGATAGCTGTCGTTGATGAAGGTCACTCCGTGGCCAATGAACACGTTGTCCTCGATGGTGACCCCTTCGCAGATAAAGGTGTGACTGGAAATCTTGCAGCGCTTGCCGACGGTGGCGTTCTTCTGAATCTCGACAAACGCACCGATCTTCGACTCGTCGCCTACTTCACATCCATACAGATTGATGAACTTCGACAGCTTTACATTCGACCCGAGCTTCACATCCGGAGCGATACAAACGTAAGGATTCATATTGAGGACGAAAGCAACCTTTCCGGCAAAGTTCCTACCCACCCGTACCTGAACACTTGGAGACGGTTCGACGACTCAATCGGCGCTGGCACTTGGCCGATCCGATGGATACCAACTGGAAGACTGCGGAGCGGGCTTGGCCGGAAGGGACTCGGAGTTCGACGCACCGAGTTGAAACTCCCGGTGAGTAATCACCATCGCCTTCTTCATGTCTTTCTGTTTCACCACAAACGAGAGGGCACACTCGGAAGAACCGTGCGCAATCGCGATGACCTCTACGTTCTCGCGTGCCAGCGCGCCAAAGGTTCGCCCCACCGTGCCCGAGATATTGCCCATGTCGTGCCCGACCACCGCTACGATGCCAATGGCCTGATCCACCGCAATATGTTCCGTCTTCTCATGCGCGAGATCGTGCGCGAATTCGTGCCGCAATGCCTCCAGCGTACGATCTGCCGACGACGAGGAAACCACCAGGCAGACGTCGTTGCGCGAGGATGACTGCGAGATCAACAGCACATTTACGCGAATGGCCGAAGTCGTGGAAAATACCCGACCCAGTACATCGCTTGCGTCGGCCAGGCCGGGACCGCCAATCCGGACCAGGGCGGCGTCCGCCACGGCGGCCAGCGCCTTCACCCCTCCGCCATTGGACGGCCCGGTCGGAGTAATTTTCGTGCCTTCCCTCTCCGGAGCGAACGTGTTGCGCACGCGCACGGGTATGCCGCATTCGACTACCGGGCTAAGGGTCTTGGGGTGCAAAACCTTGGCCCCGAAGTAAGCCAACTCAGCCGCTTCGCGATATGAGATTTCGGCTACCGTGCTGGCTCCCGCGACCAGCCGGGGATCGGCCGTCAGCAGGCCGTCCACATCGGTCCAGATGACAATGCTATCCGCGTGAAGAGCCGCGCCCAGGATGGTGGCGGAATAATCCGAACCGCCTCGCCCGAGAGTTGTCAGGACGCCTTCGGTGGTGGCTCCAATGAAGCCTGTAACCACGGGTACAATCCGCTGTTCCAGAAGCGGCCGCAAACGCGTTTCGCAGCGTTCCCGCGTGTCATCCATCCGCGGGTCAGCCCCGCCATGGTAAGAGTCGGTCACGATCAGTTCCGTGGCCTCAATCGACTCACTGGCTACCCCACGTTCCATCAGCAGGGCCGCGACGATCGGGGCAGACAAGCGCTCGCCCAGGCTGGAGACGGTGTCCCGCACCCGGGGCGTCAGTTCCCGAAGCAACGAGGTGCCTTGACACAAGCGCTCCGCTTCCTGGAACAGCGTTTCCATCTTGTGCGTGATGGGGAGTTGCTTCTCAAGCGATGGGAGCAGCGTTCGAATCGCCGCGTCATGCTGATCGCGCAATTCCTGGAAAATTGCCTGCACTGCTTGAAGATTACCGTCTGCCGACTGGGTAGCGGCTTCAATCAATTTGTTGGTCACGCCGGCCATGGCAGAGACCACAACTACGAGATCTGATTCGTGCAATGCGCCTCGGACAATTTCGACCACCTTGGCAATGCACGACGCATCCCCTACCGAGGTCCCGCCGAACTTCATCACCCGCAGCGGCTTGGCAGGTTGGTGATGCAAAACTCCCTGTGCGGAGGTTTGCGAAGCCATTCCGGCAGCACGGGGATGGAGCGGGCGGGTGCTGCGAGAGCCGGCCAATGAACGAACGCGCAGGCTCGTTTCAGTCACACCGGGTCCATCCGTTCCCGGCCTCTCTTGATTTCGGGCGGCCATCATCCCCAGATCACGCAAGCGCTGCGATGGGTGCTTTTCTGTCATAAGGAATTCACTTCGCCTCGCAATCCAATCCGACGGAGGGATGCTTGGACGGAGTCGTCAACGGTAACGGGGTTGGAGTAGGGGATGAATCGCGGGCCTCGCGTCGTTTGGCCCGGGAGTACCACGCGCTCTGCCGGCTGCGGCTGTTAATGCAATCCTGAACCAGGCCGGGTTCTTCCCAAGGAACATCGTGATAGCCGGATCGCACAAACTCACTCTCCGGATCCCGAATCCATTCCTGTGGGAACAATGCAATCGTGTCGTTTTCGGTGATTTTGGGAGCAACCTGAATCTCCGTGCCCGAGACCGCGGCATACATGGCAGCGGGGAGATCACGACCAGGCCCCAGAGTCAGGTGGCCGACCTGCGTCACCCGCGGATTCATTTCGATCAGGTACGCGTTCCCGGTTGCCCCTTCGAGCATGAAATCGAATCCGTGCAGCCCTGAAAGCTGGAGACGGCGTACCATCTTTTCCACCGCCGACGACATCTCCGCATGCTCGATGAGGCGAACCACAGTAGCGGGCCCTCGAGCGCTCCTCTTCTTGATGACCTCGAAATGCAGGCAGCCCAGGACCGCTCCTTGCCAGCAAGCCACCGTGCTCGTGGCTTCACAACCCGGCACGTATGCCTGGGCATTCACCACCGGGCGCTGCCGGGAAATCGAGGGCCAGACCAGGGTTGCATCCTGGTTGACCAATGCCCGCTTCAATGCCCGCGCCATTAGGGGTGGAGCTTGCAATGAATGCAGAGCATGCTCCGCTTCCTCAAGTGAGTGTACGATCCGCACTCCATCGCCACCCGAGGTTCCATCCGCTTTCAAAACCGCGGGAAAGCTGTTCACGGTTTCCCATCTTTGGAGATCGGCCGAACTCCGCACCACCTCGGTCTTCGGAACCCGAACCTTTTGCTCCTCGGCCACCTTCATGAAAGCCGTGCGCGCATAGAGGGTTGCCAGACTTTCCGAAGGTCCAAGCGAGCGTTCGATCAGGGCGCAAACCGAGTCCTTCCCGCGCCGGCGCGACCGCAGATACAGCCGATACAGGTGGCGCGCCGCCAGATCATCGCCCGGAACGATCACATTGGGCTGGGTGGCCTCAATGGCCAGCTCAAGCGATCGCAGCGGCCGCAATCCCTGATAGGCAAATCTTCCGTGCGCTACCGTCGTCCTCTCCAGCGGATGATGCGAAGGACAAACAATCTCGACGCTGCACCCCGCCTTCGCCAGCCCCACCCCTAACCGGGCAGTGGGATACCAGCGCGACGTGGTGGCCAGCAGAACCTTAGGTTTCACTTTTCGAGGAGCCCCCGTGCTCGTATGCCGTGTTGGCTGAAGGCCTCCGGACACGTCTTGCGTCCGCAAGGCCCCAGCTTCGAGTCGCTACACTACTTCGGCCAAAGTACGGAGCCCGCTGTTATTCGCAGCGAGCAATTTCAGAGTCTCGATGTTGTAGTACTGCGGGTTTTCCCAGTCCCTGAACTTGTCCAGGTTTGTGATCAAGTTCTTCACAATGCACTTGACGCTGTGGTTGGGGTGAAAGCTGAGCATGTTCTCGGCCTTCTCGATGCTCACCTTGTAGTTGCGGAAGTCGCTCTTGTGGTGAATCGTAAGCCGCACCGGGAAACCCAGTTGCTCTTCGACTGCGCCTTTCACCAGGTCGCCCACCTCGCCGACTGTGTAATTGCCCGACGCCACGTTAAAGATTCCCGAGATCCTGTCGCTGGCCTCGATCGCGCGAATGTAGGCATTGGCCGCGTCCTCGATGCTCAGAATCGGGCGCCAGATCGATGGATTATTCACCGTGATCTCCCGGTTGCGAACTGCGTTCTTGAACATCGTGTTGATGATCAGATCAAGGCGCATGCGCGGGCTGTAGCCGGAAACCGTTCCCTTGCGCAACGCGACAACCGAGAAAGTGTCATCCATGAGATTCATCACTGCCTGCTCACCCTGCAGCTTCGAAATCCCATATGGATAGGACGAAGACACCGGACGCGTCTCGTCGAACAACTCGTTATCGGTGTATCCGTAAACCGAGCACGAACTCGCGTATACATAGCGCTTCACGTTCGCTTTCTTGGCGGTGTATGCCAGGTAAGCGGGCGCGGCCGCGTTGAAGATAAAGTTCTGGCTGGGCGAATACTCAGCCATCGGGTCATTCGAAAGTCCCGCCAGAAACACAACCTGCTGGTAGCGTTCCAAGTCTTCGACGGTGATGTCGAAGATGTCTTTGTGGATGACGCCTGCCTCCGGCGGCAAGTGGTTGCCAAACCAGAACAAGTCGACTACATCTACCTCGTATCCGCGCTGCAGTAGCTTGGGGACCAATACCGACCCTAAATAGCCGGCTCCGCCTGCAATCAAAATCTTCATGAGTCCTAGTCTCCTAAACAGTTACAGCTGTGAAATGAACTGGGGGAGGCGTTGGTAGGTGCGCTTGAATGGACGGTTACTCTTTGGGCGATGCAGCGGGACTCGCTACGGCCACGGGACGATACTGCGGCACGTATTCCCCGGACGGGGTGATTACCGATCCGTTGGCCACTGCAATGGATAGCTTGGAATGGTCGTGACTTTCGGGCCCACCTCCAGGCGACAGATAAACCAGCGAGCCCCGCCTGCGCAAGGATTCGTTGGCCGCCTCCAGCATTCGCACCACCCGCAGCCCGGACTGGCCATCATTGAATGGCGTCTCATCCTTTGTGATGCAGTTGGCGAAGTACGACAGTTCCGCGCGCAGGGCTTCAATCTGCTCCACCTGGGGCGCCCACATATCGCCCGAGCGGTAGCTCACCAGCAGGTTGTAGAGGCCTTCGCGGCTGGTGATGTGTACGCCCTTGTCGTAAATCTTGATCTTTTCATCGGCCTCAAGGTCATTCCACACCAGCATTTTCTTTTCGCCGCCGATCAGCGTGGTCCGTACCTTCACCGGCGACAGCCAGTTGACGTTGATGTGCGCGATGACCTTATCGGGGAAATAGATCGTGATGAAAGCGATATCTTCAAACCCATTGAGATGGGACTGGCCCGTCGCCACGATCGCCTCCGGCGTGTCCTGAATCAGGTGGTCGATGATCGACAAATCGTGCGGCGCCAGATCCCAGATGACATTGACGTCATGCTGAAACAGCCCGAGGTTCACCCGGGTTGAATCGTAGTAGTACAGCTTGCCCAGTGTGCCGTCCTGTAGGAGTTGCTTGATCTTGCGGACCGCCCCCGTGAACAGGAAGGTGTGGTCCACCATGATCTTGAGATTCTTTCGGTCCGCCAGTTCGATGAGTTCCTCAGCCTGGGCGACGGTGCTGGTGAAAGGTTTCTCCACGAAAACATGCTTGCCGCTTTCCAGCGCAGCTTTGGCCAACTCGTAGTGAGTCCAAACCGGCGTGATCACCGCGATCGCATCAATGTCCTTGGCGGCAATTAACTCCGCTGGGTCGCCTGAGACCCGAATGTGCGGATATGCTTTTTGCACTTTCCGCCGGGATGCGGCGCTCTTGTCGCAAACCGCCAACACTTGGGTTTCTTCCAACTGGTCCAGGTTCCGAACGATGTTCGGTCCCCAGTAGCCGTACCCAATGACTCCAAACCTGACCATGACTTCGCTCCTTTATCCTTGGTGCCCTGAATCTAGAGGTTGCGGATCATTTCCTGACGGCAATGACTCCGTAGGTTGAGGCAAGTAAGGGGAGGGCTGTTGGAAAGTCGGTTTAGTGCGCGCCCTCGCCGAGGACGACTGCACCCGGGGTACGCAAAAGGATCTTGATGTCCATCCAAGGCGTCCAGTTCCGCGCGTATTGCAGATCGAGACGAACCATGTCGTCAAACTTTACCCGGCTGCGCCCGTTCACCTGCCAAAGACCGGTAATCCCTGGCTTGGCTTCAAGAACCCGGCGGCGATGCCAGATGTCGTAGGCTTCCACTTCGTAAGGAATCGCGGGACGCGGCCCAACCAGCGACATGTCGCCTCGCAGGACATTAAAGAACTGCGGCAGCTCATCCAGGCTCGACCGCCGCAAAAAGCGACCCACCAGCGTGACCCTCCGATCGTTGGTCAGCTTGAACACCCCCGGGCCCGCGTCGCCCGAGTCCTGCGGAGCCGCTCTTCCGGCAATCAGCTTCTGCACGTACTCCTTGTGCTCGCGTTCGTCGTTGTTCACGTACATCGAACGGAATTTCAGGAACGTAAAACATTTTCCGTGTTGGCCCACTCGCTTCTGCCGGAAGAACACCGGCCCATTGGAGGTGAGCTTGATCGCCAAGGCGATGAGCGCGAGTACCGGCGCCAACGCCATCAGCGCCAGGCTGCTCCCGAAAATGTCCATGGCCCGCTTTACCGTATGCAGGTTCTTCTGAGAATCATCCCGCGCCGCCAGGTCGGGGTACAGAGTCGGATTGCTGGGGCGGCCTGGTCCGTCGTGATCCCAGTCGTCCGGAAACAAGTGGACCGACAATTTAAGCTGCCGGACCCGTTCCTCCTCGAGGTTGCTCTGCAAGGTCTCGTGGACCCGTTTCATCATGGTGTCGCTGATCGAAACGTCATTCTGCTGGACCATGTCGGTGAACATCACGCCGCCCACGACCCGGTCTGCGTACCAGCCAATTGCGTCGGTCTCTCGAATCGATCCGCACAATGCATAAAGAACTTTGCGCAACAACTCTTCGTTCTGCCCGTTTTGGAGGCTGGCTCCGCTGTCCACTAGCAATAGCAGAAACGGCTTGCGCGAGCGCTCGCTGCGCTTGCGCTCGTGCGCAATTCGCTTCTGGAAGGCTCCCTGCGACAGTATGTCGGAGCCGTCGGCATCCAACCGTTGGGTGCGGACTGGACTGTGGCGATTGGTCGAGCTAGACGGCTTCACGTGATGATGCTCCTGGGAATGATTTTCTTGGAAGTCAACAATCCAGCCGGGGGAACAACACTTCGAGGAAACCTTGGGGGAAAACCGAAAGCACTTGCGGGGGAACGATCTCAGCTAAACGCGGGCTCTTGCCCGTCTGCAGCAGGGTCTTGCTTACTACCGGAAGTATAAGCCTGGTAGTAGTTTTCGTGATCTGTATTTGTGGACCCGTTTAGAACAATACCCAGCAGCTGCGCCGCATCGATGGCCTCTATGGCTTTCTGCAGCGGCTTCTTTTCCGTGACCCCTTCCCGGGCCACCATCAGCACGCCATCGGACATGCGCATCAACGCGCTGGTGTCGGCCAGCGGCAGGACCGGAGGCGAGTCGATCAGGATCCAGTCAAACGTCGCGGTCATCTGCTCCAGCAACTTCTGGAATTTGCTGGACTGGATCAGTTCCAGCGGATTCACCGGCGGGAAACCTGCCGGCAAGAAGCAAAAGCCCGAGGGCTCGGTTTCGTAGACCGCCTGGCTCAGCGTGATATTGCCCTGCAAGTACTCGCTCAACCCCGGCACCGCGCGGCCGATCAGAACGTTGGCCAGTGTCGGGCGCCGCAGATCGCATTCCACCAGCAACGTCTTCAGATGCTTGCTCCGGGAAAGCGTGACCGCCAGGTTCGCCGCAATCAGGCTCTTTCCTTCGTCCGGCATCGTGCTGGTGATCAGGACTTTCTTCAGCTTGCGCTTTTCGCGCTGGTTCTTGAGCCGCAGGGCCAGCAACCGAATTTTCTCCGCCCCCAGACTGCCCTGTTGGGTGAGGCAGACCACGCGGCTCCCGGCTGGCGGCGTCAGGGTCAGCTTCGGAAATTGACTGAGTTTGACTGCTTCGGACTCGACTACCGGGATCGGCCCAAGTACACGGGTCTCGGTCTCCTGCATCTCGGCCGTTTGCAGCAACTCCGCGGCCGAATCCGGCGAAAGAGTCGTGCCGAGACGCTCCGACTCGGATCTTTGCAGAGCTTCAAATATACGGCTCATCGTCCCTCACGCTGCGCGCCGCTTGTGCGAACGGCTCCCGCTCCCTCAACCGCGCTGCCTGCAGGTAGTCGTGCAGGTCCAGCAACGTGCGAACTGCGCGCTGAAGTTCTTCACGCCCGGCCACCCTGTCCAACTGCTCTACCGGAGTGCTCACCACCCCCAACCGCAAATCGCCGGCCACTTCGTCGACCATCTCGGGCGTGATCCGCGAGAACTGTCTTGCATATGCATTAATCAGCGCGTTCTCGCAAATGGTATTGATCAACCGCGGAATGCCACGCGAATGCCGGTGCACCTGCTCGATGGTCGCATCTGGGAAGATTGCGGCGGCTGCGGGCGCGGTCGCCCCCGCCACCTGTAGACGTCGGCACACATATTCGCGCGTTTCGTCGGCGATGAGCGGCTCCAGGTGACAGCGCAGCGCAACTCGTTGCTTCAGCTGCCGCAGGTTCGACGAGTCCAACTGTTGATCCAGCTCGGGCTGGCCAACCAGCAGGATCTGGAGCAATTTCTCCTGCGACGTTTCCAGGTTCGTGAGCAACCGCACTTCTTCCAGGACGTCCGCCGAGAGATGGTGCGCTTCATCGACCACCACCAGCGTGGTCAGCTTCTGGCGATGCCGCTGCACCAGGTAGGTGCTCAGGTCGAGCAGCAACTCGTCTTTCGCTTTCCCGGTTACCGGGATCCCCAGATCCCCGGCGATATACCGGATAAATTCCACCGGCGATAGCTTGGAATTGAATACGTACGCAAAGCTCACGTCAGTTCGGCGCAGCAACTCCAACAGGCAGCGCACCAACAGAGTCTTGCCGGTCCCGACTTCCCCAGTCATCACCACGAAACCCTTGTGCCGGCGAACTCCATAGTAGAGGGCTGCCAGCGCCTCGTTGTGCCTCTTCGTGGGAAAGAGGAACGATGGGTCCGGAGTGATCTCGAAAGGATTGCGGCGCAGATTAAAGAATTCTTTGTACACGCAGACTCTACCCGTGCAGATACGTTATCGCGAATCCTACCGACATGCAGCACAAAACCACGGCTGCTACAACCGCCGTCACCCAGTCCTGACGGCGCTGCCAAGCCAGTTCTGCAGGACTCGACAATGGCGGAATGTCAGCAATCACATTGGCCGAAACCAGTTTCTTCAACTCACGTTCACTGTGCAGCCGCGTATCGGTAAACTCTGCCAGCCCGGCCAGCCCTCCCCCCAGCACCAGGCCGGCGAACAATCCGATCCCGGCCAGTTTCAGCCGGTTCGGAGAGTACGGCTTGGTCGGCAGGTTGGGTGGGTCGAGCATCGTAAAGCGCTGTCCCTGCTGGGTCTTTACCAGGTTCGTCGCCATCTCCGACTGGTTCTTTTTGGCCAGTAAGGAATCATAGTTCGCCCGCGATTGATTGTAGTCACGGGTAATGTCGGCAAACTCCTGCTCACGAACCGGGGCGCTATTGAGTCGACCTTGATACATCCCAAGCTGTGCCTGCAGATCGCGAATCGTACGTTGGCGATTCGCGATTTCGATTTGGTTGGCTTTGAGCTGACTCTGCAGTTCCATTTTGGGAGTCATGTCGCGCACATCGGCTGCCGTCGCGGGCGCGGTCGCCGAATCGTTGGCGGATTTTGACGTCGATCCCGCCAACAGCTGCTGGCGCGTCTGCTCCAGCTCCGCAATCTGTTCTTTCAATTTGCGGACATCCGGATATTTGTCCGTGTACCGCGACTTCAGATCGACCAATTGCCCGCGAAGCGTATCCAGCTGCTTATCCAGCGCGGCCAGGCCGATCGAGCTCCCGTCTGCGGTCTTGCCCACCCTATCAATGGCCTTGTACTGCGTCAGTAGCGACTCCAGATAGGTCTGCTGCTGTTGGGCTCGGCCCAGTGCGTCTTGCTCGGACTGCATCTGGGTCTGCAGGCTGCTCATGATTTGCAGGTTCGACTGCAGTTGGCTGGGTAGCTCTCCCAGATGCTTATCTTTAAACTCACGAACGCGCGCTTCCTGCTCGGCGAGGCTCTTGCCCGCTTCCTCGAGTTCATTAGCGAGGAATTTTGTCGTGGCCACCGACTGATCCGTCTGACTCTGAAGACTCTCCTGGATGAACAAGTGGGCCAGGTCGTTGGTGGTCTTCTGCGCTACTTGGGGGTCGCGCGACGAGTAGTAGATGTTGAAGGCCGAGAGCTTGCGGTCATCGGCTCGCACCAGTTCGATCTCGATGTCCTTGCGCATCCGCTCGACCTTGTCATCGGGTGACAGGTCGCGCCCGGCATGCCTCTCGTACAGATGATTCTGATCGATAATCTGGAGCAGCCGCGTGCGGCTTAGAATCTGTTGCGTAATGCTGTCCAGGCTGTTCTGCATGTCGTCATTGACGTTGGAGACGACATAGTGCTCGGGCACCGCCGGCTGTTCTACCAGAATCAACGTCCCCGACCGGTAGACCGTCGGCAGGAACCAGCTTGCCGCCCAAACCAGCAGCCATCCGGCAAAGAACGGCCCCAGAAACAGCCAACGGCGGCGGCGAACAATGCCGATGATCTCATGGAGATCCGGCATTTCTGCAGATTGTTCTTCGAAGTCTTCAGGCATCGTTACCTACCCCAGGGACGGGCAAATTGGTACGAAAAACTTGCGATGACATAGTTCCGATGTGCGTCCGTGCTCAAGGAACTTAAACCCTTGGTGTTCTGGTTTTGCCGCGAATAGCCAAACTGCAGGAAGCAACTCTGTCCAAACTGCCGCGTGAGGCTTGCCCCGCCGGAAACATAAGTGAACGATTGCGTCTGCGAGACCGCCGGGGAAAGAGCGTCGTTGCCACCGTAGTCAGCGTTTAGCGACATCGACCATCGCGGGCTCAGCCTCTGGCGCAACGAGCCGCTCACGCTATTCAGTTGAACCGAGCCTAAAACCCCGCCTCCATCCGCAATCCTCCGGGCATAGCTTAGGGAGACGCTGGTGTGCTGACCTTGCCAGCTGTAGCTCGCACCGCCTGAAACCGACCACTGCGTGGTCGCGATGACCGGCGAAGACGGCGGCGTCACTTGCAATCGGTCGTCGGAATATTGTGGCCCCGCGAATAAGGAAATCGTCATCGAAGGCTTCACTTGCCACGTATCGAAGCCCAGCATGCTGTGCACGTTTGTATTGTTCTGGCCCGGCGAATATCCCAGGTGCTGAAATACGTAGCTTCCACCTATCCAATTCGCCGCGGTGATCCGATGCATGTAGTATCCGGCGCCGTCTTCTCCCTGGCTATCCAGCAGCACCGTTCCCGGAGGAGCGTCGCGATACTTTAACGAGTTGAAACCCCCGCTGGCGCCAACCACGTCGGCCGCCGAGAACTGGTAACTGAGGTCTCCGCGAGTGGTGGTGGAGAACTCCTTGGCGAGCGGCGTCAGCACATACGGATTCGTGCCCACCGGTACGCCCGGAACCGAGCCGTTGAAGCTGTTTACCGGTCCAAACAATCCCGTTGTCAGGCTGACCGCCTCGCTTACCCGTACGTTCACATGCGGGCTGACTCGATACTCCAGGTCGAAATTGAAGTTCTGCGACGTCTGGTTTTGGTTCGCCAGCTTCTGATTGTACGTGTAGCCCCCCGCGTAGTTGAGCAGCCAGCGCACCCGCGACCGTGACTGATCCAGCGAAATCTGCGGGAAAATCGAGTACGTGTAGTTGGTCACCGACGGATTCGTCAGGAACGGGTTGTCGTCGTAAGTGGTCTGCAGGGTGACCCCGCCCCGGATGTAATTGGATCGTTCCATCTCCGAACCGAAAGCCAATGAGGATCCGTATCCGCCGACGATCGATGGCACCATCGGACGCTTCATCCAGTAGGATTCGCCCTCAGACTCATCGCTGCCCGGTACCAGAAGAGCCCCTCCCACCGCTGCCGCCGGTGCCCCGCTCCGGTCGCCAGGCTGAGTGGAATCACTCGGCGGCTGCTGGTCTTGCGTTGGCGTCGGCGTTTGCGTCTGCGTCTGCGCGAACATGCTCCACGCCCCAAAAACCAGCACAGCTATGAATGCAAAGTTGCGATACATGTACGAATCAGGGAACAACGACGGTGTCGCCCGGCTCCAGTTGCACGTTCTGGTTGGTGTTCTTTCCCTTGATGACGTCTTTGTAGTTGAAGGGCAGGCGCGTCTGCGCGCCGTTGGAGCCCTGGCGCAGTACGTAGATGTTCTTCTGCTTGGCGAAGTCCTTGAAGCCGCCGGCGATGGCAATCGCATCCAGAACCGTCATCGAATTCGCCAGCAGATAGGAGCCCGGCTTCGCCACCATGCCGAGGATGTTGATCCGGCGGCTCTTGCTTTCCTGCACGATCACTGTTACTTCGGGTTCCGAAATGTAGCTGGCCAGCCGTTTGCTGATCTCCTGCTCCAGTTGCTTGGGGGTTTCCCCAGCGGCCTGTAATTCTCCGGCTAAGGGCAACGAGATTCGTCCATCCGAGCGAACCGGAATCACGCGCGAAACGTCCGGTTCCTTCCAAACATTAATGGCCAGCACGTCGGAGGCGCCGATCACATAGCTGTCATCGTGAGCGACTCCGCCCGTGGGAGCATTCTTGGCTGGCGCGGACCCAGGGGCGCTGGACTGAGGCTTGGAGGCTGCGTTGGACTGTAGTGCAACGCACGGGACCGGGCAGATCGCCACCAGCAAGCAGCCGATGAGGCTCCCCATTCTCCATCGCGAAAGGTGATTCCCTGTGGATCTCATATCGACGCGCCTTGGCACTTTCAACAGTTCTCCCGGCCGTTCATTTTGTTTCCGCCGTTGATCACCACGATCGACGGATCCGGTGGAGACATATGGTATTCCTGGATCTTATATAGCAAAGCACGGTAACTGATGCGCAACAAGCGAGCCGCAGCTTTGCGGTTCCACCGCGTGGTCTCCAGGGCGTGTGTGATCGCGCTCTTTTCCGCTTCCCCTTTGGCGCTGCGAACCAGAGACTTGAGACTGGTATCGCCGTTAGTTTTCGCTGCAATGTCGGGAACAGAAATCCCCATTGCCACTTCTACGCTTTCCAAACGCTCTCCGCTCGGGGCGCCTGGTACTTCCGGCGTAGGCAGGAGCGAATCATCCCCCATGATCAGAAACCGCTTTACGAAATTCTCCAGCTCGTGCAGGTTGCCGAGCCAGCTGTGTTTCTGGCAATCGCTCAGAATCTTAGGAGAGACCTGCCGGGTTGGCAGTCCGTACTTGCGCGCCAACCGGCTCATGAAACTGCCAATCAACAGCGGAATATCTTCGCTGCGCTCGCGTAGCGGCGGCACATGCAAAGTATACTTCCCGAACCCGGAGTAAAGATCCTGATTGGCCTGGACAGAGTCTGCGTTCGGGCTCAACGACGCCACGATGCGCACGTCGGTACGCACCGACGTTTCTCCTCCCAACCGTACGAAGCGGCCCTGCTGCAACACCGGTAACAGCTTCGACATTAAGCCTTCCGGCATGTGGTCAACATCTTCCAGGAACAGCGTCCCGTTATGACAGATCTCCAGTTTCCCCGGCTTGGTCTCGACCTGGCCTCTTACCGACACGATTTCGTAGCCCAGCAGTTCCCGGCTCAGCAGGTCGGCGGGCAGCGCGGCACAGTTCACTTTGACAAATGAGAACGGCGACCGGATCGAAAGCTTATGCATGAGCCGCGCCGCGGCTTCCTTCCCGCTGCCATACTCGCCAACAATCAGCACCGGCACATTCACTTGCGCCAGCATTTCAATCCGGCCACGCAGAATGCGCATCGCGTGGCTGGCGGCAACGTAGAACAGGTCGTCACCCACGACCTCGATATCGCTGGCCGCAGCCGCGGACTGCGCAATCAGCGCCCGCCCGAACATATGGCGTTTCAGGGCACGTTCCAGCTCTTTCGGCTCGCACGGTTTCACCAGGCAGTCTTCGGGTCCCAACTGCGCCGATTCCAATACCTGTCGGCAACCATCGGCCGAGGAGATCACCACCACCGGAGTCGCCGGGCGCGCGCGACGCAACCAGCGCAGAGTGTGCAGGCTGTCGGAGTCGCCGGGTAAAACGTCCAGTACCACTACGTCCGGCACCAAGCCATTCTGCACCCGTTCCAGCGCCTCCAGTCCGCAGGAGGCGGTCTCCATCAGCCAGGAATTCAACTCTCCGACACTGCGGAGCCCGAGCAGAGAAGAAGGTTCACGGCTGACCAGCAACATCGTGGCCGCAGTCAGGCCGGCATCTAGCGATTGATTATGGGATCCTGGCATTTTTGGAAAACCGTTCTTAGGCAGGTAGCCAGATTTTAGGAGCCGATTTCTTACAGAGGTTCGACGTCGTAGCCGTCGATCCGAATGGCAAGCGAGCGATGAATCGCATCGACCGAGATCACCAGGGTATTTTCGCCGTTCTTGGAAAGGAAAATGCCTTCGGTTCCGTCCAACGCGCCGCCCCGGACCCGAACCCGCTGGCCCACTTTCAGGAAACCGTGGTTGCTCCAGGGCAGGTCCCGGCTCACCAGCGTGCGTACCGCCGCGATCTGTTCTTCCGGAATCGGAGTCCCCTCACCCCGAACCCCCACCAGCGCCAGCACTCCATCCGTCTTGAGGGCTTTCAGACGATCCTCGTTGGTAGGGAACATTTGTACGAAGACATAGCAGGAGAACAACGGAATGTGCACCGTCTTGCGCCGGTCGCTCCAGCGATGCACTTCTTTGACCAGGGGCAAAAATACGTTCAGCCCCTGCGTGCGCATACGCTCGGCCACCGCTTTTTCATGACGGGCATACGTCTGCACCGCATACCAGAGCTGCGACTGATCGGCCCGACCCGCGATCTCGTTCATGTTGAGGACTTGGCTGTTCATAGCTTCGCCCTCTGAGTCACACCGGCCGGTGTTTCCCTGGGGTTTCGCTGGGGGATGTTGGGTTCCACGGATCAAGGGGGGAGAAGAACTACGGTGCGATCCGCTGCAAAGACAGTGTCAGAGTATGGGCAGATGCAAACTGGTGCAAGAGGTCAACTGCACTAATGATGCGTGGCCCACCCAGGAGAGGGTGAGGTTTCCAGTCCTAGGGAGACGGGAGGTCTTAGGAACGTTAGCCCTGGCTTATGAGACACTCTTCCCACCCCGGCCTTACCTTGCTGTGGCCGCCGAAGCGCCTCCCGAAGAACCCTGGACCAAGCCCCCGTCTCGCCTCTATCTAATTGATTAATAAACTGTTAGCTTGGAGGCCTGTTCTCATTGAAGGCGCTCTGTAACGAACCGCCGGGTGGGCTCACCATAAGTGAATAGGAATCGCACGGAGTGGTGGCCGGGGGTAGCACCTCCGTGCTAGGAAATTCATCCTAAAGTAAAACCGGAATTGCACACGGTTGCAGAAGTTTTCTCTACTATCCACCGCATTTCCGGTTAAAATGCCGCTGCGCGCATTTCGGTTTTCGGTTCTCCCCAGGTTGTTCCTCCCCTACCGCGAACCAGGTGCTGCACGACCAGATGGCCATGCAGTCGGTATGAGTGTCGGTTGTGACGGAATTACGAAAGCCATGCGTTGGCATGGCCTTGCGCAATCCCTCACGAAGTCCCAGGTCTCTCGGTATTGTCGCCTCCGCAAGTAAGGAGTAACCATGCTTCCCGGGGAGTCCCTCAACCAAGAATCAGTTTCTGTACTGCTCGGCGAGAACACGCGCATTCACAGCCAGTTGCTCGCCGAGGCGTTGCGACGCGACCCGCGAATTCAGGTCGTGGGTGCCGTCTGCAGCGCCGATGAATTCCTCTCGCTCGCCAGGCAGCGAGCGCCCCAGGTGGCTCTGCTCAGCGCGGCGCTCGACGAGGATGCCTCACGCGGACTCGTCACCTTGCGCGAGTTCCATCAAATGCATCCGCACGTACCCGCGGTGGTACTGCTGGAGTCGTGCAAGAAAGAGCTGGTACTGGACGCGTTCCGATCTGGAGCACGCGGAATCTTCAGCAAGAACGACGCGCCCGAGGCGCTCTGTAAGTGCGTACTCAGTGTCCACGCCGGACAGGTATGGGCCAATAGCCGGGAAGTTCGTTACGCCATCGAAGCGCTCTGCGCCAGCCCAACCATTCGGGCCGTAAACGCCCAGGGTATGACCTTGCTCTCGCCCCGCGAGTTGGAACTCGTGCAGTATCTCGCCGAAGGTCTCACCAATCGCGCCATCGGTGACCGGATGCGCTTGAGCCAGCACACCGTAAAAAATTATCTCCTCCGGATCTTCGACAAGCTCGGTGTTTCAAACCGGGTGGAACTGCTGGCGCTGACTTTAGTGCAGAGTTCTCCCGCCCCGAAACCCCGGCGCGACGTGCCAGAGCACCCGCCGCTACTCTGGTGCCACTACGAAGCCGAGCGCGGCGTACCCTATGCGCAGCTTCTCCTGGCCGAACTCTATGCCGAGGGTAGAGGCATTCCGCAGGACCCGGTATCTGCGTACATGTGGTACTCCGTGTCGGAGAGTATGAGCGAGACGGTACGGGAGCAGATTCGCCTGACCAAAGAGAAGCTGGCCGAAAAGCTTGGCCCGGAACGGGTCAGCGAAGCTCGCGAGCGCGCCGAACAGTGGCTGCGACGCAACGCCCCGGCCAGCGCGCGCATGCCCTCAACTGGCCCAAGCAAACCCTACCGCCCGGTCACGCCGGACGCGCACGTCGCCTTCGGGGATTGACCCCGAGACTCGGCCAGCCCTTAAGCAAACCGTGCCGCCATCTTTGCATGGGACTCTCGGGCAGCCGGCGCCCGGTACGCGCTGTTGCCTGCGGGACTCTCGGCGGCCTGCCGCTCGGCCTCGGTAATTTGCGAGGCCAACATCTCTGTGGCCAGGCGCTTCCGGGCAATCCGACTGGCTTCGCTGAAACCGCAATTGGCACGCTCGGCCAGCAGCAGCCATTTGTAAGCCAGAACCTTGTCCTTCGGCACGCCGTCGCCGTTCAAGAACATCTGCCCGAGAACGAATTGCGCGGCGGTAAATCCCGCCTCGGCAGCCGCCACCAGCGAAGCCTGCATCTCTTCCCCGTCGGGCTTCCCGTTGCCGGCGATCGCCGCGGCCGAAGCCTTCCGCCGGCCCAGCGTGGCCATCAGTTCGAAGCGGCTCGAGACGCCGAGCTTTTCGAATACCCGGAAGATGTGATTCTTTACCGTGTGCCGGCTCAGGTTCAGCCGTTCGGCGATCTCCCGGTTGCTCAGTCCCTCAATCAGCGCCGCGACAACTTCATGCTCTCGCTTGGACAGGATCTGCAGCTCGTCGGGCGTGAAGTGTTTGCGTGCCGATGTGGCCGATAGCGCATCCACCGCATATCCCAACTGCTCACTGTTAGCCCAGATCTCCCCCCGCGCCACGCAGCCGATGCACTTTGCCAGTACCTGCAGCGATTCATTTCGGCTGAAGACGCCCTTCGCCCCTGCCCGGAACGACTCCACCACCGGCTCCGGCCGGCAACTGTCTAACAGCATGACGATTCGCACTTCGCCGTGAACCGTGTGGATCTCTTTCGCTAACTCGAAGCCCCGCCCAGGCTGGTCGTCGAGCACATCGCTCACCAGAACGACCTGCGGATGGTTCTCGTCAACGGCTTGCAGCGCTTCCGTGACATTGGAGGTCGCGCCGACTACAGCCACCATTCCCTGTTGGCCTAATGCATCCGCCAACAAGCGGCTCGCCATGCGCGTGCCCTCGACAATCAATACTTTGGTTTTCTCCAGCTCCACTGTCTTCGCCGTCATGCATCCACCTCGTTCGTGCAATTTGGACCAGCAGCCATCTCGACCGTCGGAGTGCGGATTTCTCCGAGTGACCTCGCATCGGCTCGTACGCCGAGCCGTGCATATGCCCGCAACCTGGAACCCTGGGATGAGCCTTCAGTCGCAACCTGTCACTGCCGCAGCAGTGATCGATCTTTGGCCTATCGAAAAACTGGGTCAGGGATTAACAAATTCGGACACAGATGAGATCAAGGGAGTTGGCGCTATTCACCACGTGGGCGGAAGAGGGTTCTGACATCAATACGGCGCTTTCGGAAGTAAGGTTGTCCAGCCTCGCCACCACCGCGGAAAACGCGAGGCCATCGATATCGAACCCTTTGTGGAGGACGCCATCCTGCAGGTCAAAATTCGGGTGAATGCAGATGTACGCGGCCGTTAAGGCCACGAATAACGCAATCCCCACCTTCCAGTACGACGTCATGGAGGTAAGCATGGGCTATGGCCTTCTCATGGGTCAATGGCACCAAAGTGTGACGGGCCAGGTTACTGTCGTGCTTCCATTTAGCTCGTTTTCCCATCCTCGTAACTGCTTGAGCCGCTGACCCTATTGGGAAATCAGTCTCAAAGGAACATTGCCCCAAGCCATGGGTGGTAGCCTGTCCTTGAGGACGCCGGCCGTTCAAGAATTGCCCATGACGCTACAAGATGCCCTCCAGCGGACCCTGGTACTGGATGGAGGACTCGGCTCCGAACTGGAGCGCAAGGGATGTGATCTTTCCCATCAGCTGTGGTCTGCGCGCGTGCTCCTCGACCAGCCGGAGCGCGTTGCCCAGGTGCATCGGGACTACCTGAACGCTGGCGCGGAATGCATCAGCACCGCTACCTACCAGATTTCTTCTCTCGGATTTCGCCGCGCCGGGTTTACCGACGCTCAGGCCCACGATGCACTGCGCAATGCCGTGAACCTTGCCAAGCAGGTTCGCGACGAGTACCAGCACGCCCATGGCCGGCGCGCTCTGGTCGCCGCGTCCATCGGGCCTTACGGCGCGGTCCTGGCCGATGGCTCCGAGTTTCACGGCAATTATCCGCTCACCTTCGATGAACTGATCGACTTTCACTCTCCACGCATGGCCGTGCTGGCCGCAACCGAACCGGACTTGTTCGCCTGTGAAACGATCCCTTCGCTTCTCGAAGCCCGCGCGATGCTTGCGAGCCTCCGCCACAGTCCACATGCGCGCGCCTGGTTCACCTTCACCTGCAAAGATGACCGCCACGTTGCCCATGGCGAAGATTTGACAGATTGTGTGCGGGAATTGGAATCGGATCCGCAGGTAGTGGCGCTGGGCGTAAACTGCACTGCACTGCGCCGCGCTGGATTACGGGCTTGCTAGGCGTCCTGCGCTCGGCCACCCGCAAACCGATCGTCGTCTATCCGAACTCCGGGCGCCGATGGGACGCCGCTGCGCGCCACTGGATTGGCGCATCTCACCTGGACCCGGCAGCCATGGTTCCCCAATGGCGACGCGCTGGCGCTCAGTGGATCGGTGGCTGCTGCGGCACCACGCCCCAAGACATCGCCAGCATTCACCGTATGCTGCGCGCCAACTAGCGCGGCTTGCGTAACTCGTACTTCGACAGCTTGTACGACAGATCGCTGCGCGAGAGGCCCAGCCGGCGCGCCGCTTCGGCTTGTGCGCCTTCGGTCGCGGCCAGCGTCCGCTCAATCACCGACTTCTCGACCGCGCCCAGCAGTTCCCGCAGGTCCAGCCGTGCCGGCAGCGACTCGATCCACTGCAGCTCCGCGCGATGGCCATTGCTAGGTGTCGCCGAGGCCGTGGTCGCCACCGCTTCAACCGCAGGTGATCCTGCGCCCATGCGCTCGAGCTGTTCTCGCAGCGCCCGGTTCTCCCGCATCACCTTCGTCTGATGCGTGGCCCGCAACAGCGCCGACCGTACACCCGCGACCGAGAAGGGCGGGGTCAGCACTTCCCACGCTTCCGACGGCCCTGGCTCCCGGCGCCCGGCCACCAGAATCGCGACCTCTGGATCTGCCGATCGGACCGCCGCTTGCACCGTCTGCGGCTCACCGCCCGCGGTTTCCTCGCAGATCAGCACCGCGTCAAACACTTGTTTGGATAGCGCCGCCTTCGCGCCCTCAGCCCCCCGCGCACTCTCCAATGCGTATCCCGCCGGAAGCTGCTCCCTGAACTGACTGCTTTCGCCAACTATCAGAATGTTCCCCATGTTCCACCTATCGGCTGGAAAAGGGTCAGACTTTTGTCCGCCGACTTGCCAAAGAAGGGGAACGAAAGGTCGTAGGAAATATAGTGCTTGTCATGAAAATTTGACGGCTGGTTCCAAAACCTGAACAGCCGGCCAACTCGCAACCCCCTCCCCCTCCCGCGGACTCTCCTTGTGGCCCAGCCCACGCGCCCCCATAATTCTCGCAATGGTCTTCGAATCCCTCCAATCCCCGCTGCGCTTTCTCCGCTCCACCCTGCCGAGCCTTGCTCAGCCGCCCTGGCTGCAGGCATACCAGTCTTGGTGGGAGAAGGAAGGTCGCGCCATCTCCGACGCCGTCGATCGCGCCGGCACCCCATGGCTGCGCACCTTCAATCGCTCCGGCGTCCGCGTCGATGAAATTCTTTTCTCCCCCCAATACTGGCGCATGCTGAAGCACGGCTATGAGACCGGCTTGCTCTGGCGCGTCGTCGAAGAGAACTCGCCCTACCCCGCCGCTCTCGGGATTTACGTCACTTCCTTCTACGACCCCGGGCTCGCTTGCCCCTACACCGTCTCTCTGGGCACGCTCGTCCCATTGTTGAAGTATGCCGACGCCAGTCTCCGCGAGCGCTTGCTCCCTCCCATGCTGCGCAAAGATGCCGCCGTCTGGCAGGGCGCGACCTGGATGACCGAGATCAAGGGTGGCTCCGATCTGGGCGCAAATGTCGAGACCAGCGCCCGCCCATGCGGCGACCACTGGTCCCTGACTGGCGACAAGTACTTCGCCAGTAATGCCGGAGCCGAACTCGCCGTAGTCGCCGCTCGTCCCGAGGGCGCTCCGCAAAACGTCCGCGGATTGGCGCTCTACCTGGTCCCCCGGTTTCGCCAGAATGGCGAGCTCAACTACTTCATTCGACGCCTGAAGGATAAAATCGCCACCCGCTCGGTCCCCACCGGAGAGATCGAACTGCGCGACAGTGAAGCCTGGCTCCTCGGAACTGCCGAGCACGGCATCTACCTCATCCTCGAAGTCCTGAATATCTCGCGGGTCGCCAACAGCATGGGCAGCGTTGGCCTGGCCCAGCGGGCCATGGCCGATGCCTTCTCGTTCGCCCAGAACCGAATCGTCTTTGGCCAACCCCTGATCGAGCAGCCGCTGATGCGTCGCCAGTTCAACGATCGTTTCCACCAGCTTCAGGCCGCTTTGCGACTTGCCGGAAAATCGCTCGCGCTTCTCGACGAAATGTGGCAGCTGAAGCCTCCCTACCCGGAACGCCACCACCTGTTCCGGCTGATGGTTCACCTGGCTAAGTACTGGACGGCAGAGTTCGCGGTGCAGACCGCGAAGTGGGCCATGGAAGTTCACGGTGGCCTGGGAACCCTCGCGGAATACGGCGTAGAACGCTGGCTGCGCGAAGCGATGATCCTCGCCATCTGGGAAGGCCCGTCCCATCGCCAGATCCTCGACGGCTTCGAGGTCATGGAGCGCAAGGGCGCTCACCGCCTGCTGTTTCAATCGCTCAAGGCGAAGGATTCCTCCGCGGCCCAGGACCTCGAAGCCCGCATCGACCGGCATCTGGTTTTGCCACGAGAAGAAAAAGAAGCGGGCGCCGAGTCCCTGTTTGCAGAACTGGCTGCCTTCACCGCCGAAGCACTGTTGAATGAAAGGTGAGGCGGGAGCCGCTCGCGGTCTCGGCGCTCGATTCAGAAAGCGCTCGGAAATTTCTTTGCAGAACTATTCGAGCAGAGAGCCTGCAATCTCCGCCCATTCTTCTTCCAGCGATCCACGCGGCGGAGCCTTGCCCGCCCGCTGGTACCAGTACCCGGCGTTGGACAGATCCCCTTCTTTGCGATGCAGGTACGCATGCACCCACGACCCGGCTTGACCTTCATCCTGCTGGGCCGATTCATGCGCTTTCTTCCAGTCGCCCTTGGCATCCCACCACAAACCTGCCAGCGCGTGGTTGAGTCCGCGGGGCGGATCGTCCCCCGATAAAGAATCGCGAAATGTCTGCAGGTTCATGGCGCGTTGGAACTGTTCCTTTCGCGAGCACCAGCGGTCGAAAGAACGTCCTCAAGCCCTGGTCTCGACCGGGTACCCCGCCTTCTCCCATGCGTCGAACCCGCCTGTGACATTCGTGACGTTTTCAAACCCCGCAAGCTGCAGCAGGCTGCACGCGATCATGCTCCGGTAGCCGCTCTTGCAATGCACCGCCAGCGGCACGTCGCGTTGCACCGAAGGCAACTGCGCCTGGAAACGATCCAGCGGCCACCACGAGGAAGGCGAGAGGTGACCCGCGTTGCGCTCCGGTTCCCGCCGCACATCCAATACCGCGATCCCGCCATGCCGCACCGCCGCCGCCAGCTCTTCCACCGTCATCTGCGCCGTTTGGGCGACTGGCAGCCCAGCTTGCTTCCATCCCTCGACTCCGCCCGCCAGGTAGCCGCGCTCGGCATCAATCCCGACCCGCGCCATGCGAACGCGCGCCTCGGCGATCTGCTCATCCGTATCGGCAATCAGGATCGGCCGTGCCTCCAGCCCCAGCACCGTCCCGGCCCACGTCGCAAACTGCCCCGAGAGCCCGATGTTGATCGACCCCGGCACGTGCGCCGCTGCGAAGCTATCGCCCGGGCGCACGTCGAGCGCGGGTGTTCCGTCGGCTATCAACTCCTGCACTTCCCGCGGCGCCAGTCCGCGCAGCGGCGGCAACTCATCCAGCCCCACGGCTCCCGAGCGATTGATCTCCGCATCCTTCAAGAAGTACTCCGGCCGCGCCGGCAGGTTCTCCGTCAGTTGTCGCACGAACTCTTCGCGACTCTGGATCTGCAGCGCGTAATTGGTGAGCCGCTCGGTGCCGATCGTGGACGACTTCTCCGCCCGCATATTGCGTCCGCACAACGACCCGGCTCCATGCGCGGGATAGACGACGACATCGTCCGGCAACGTCATCAACTGGTTGTGCAGGCTGTCATACAGCAGGCCCGCTAGTTCCTGCGGCGTGTGCGTTCGCGATAGATCCGGCCGGCCCACGTCCCCGAGGAACAGCGTGTCGCCCGTCAGCACCGCCCACGGCCGTTCTGATTTCTCCAGATCCGTGATCAGCAGGCATATGCTCTCGGGAGTGTGTCCGGGAGTCTCGAGCACGGTGGCCTTCCCCCGCCCGAATTCCACCGCAAAGCCGTTATGCAGCGCGACGTGCGGAAAGGCCGCTTCGGCTCGCGCTCCGATGTAGATCGCGGCTCCGGTTTTCTTCGCCAGTTCCTTGTGACCGGAGACAAAATCGGCATGCAGATGGGTTTCGAAAATGTGCCGGATTTTGAGCCCGCGTTCGGCCGCCGCCTCTAGATAAATCTCCACGTCACGCTGCGGATCGACCACCACGGCTTCTCCCTCGGAACCCAGCATGTAGGAAGCGTGCGCCAGGCAGCTCAGATAAAACTGCTCGAAGTACATGGTCTTGGTGGCCGGTGTCGCGAGTGTCATCGCCAAAACCCTCCGTGTCTCGCTGATCATACTTCTTGCGCCGCTCCAACACTACCCGTTCTCTCCCACGTAGAGACGCGGCTTGCCGCGTCTCCCGCCGGCGGTCGTGCCGCCCGGTTCCTGGGGTCGTGCCGCCCGCTTACCGCAAGGCCTCGTATCGGAAACACCCCACCAGGTGATCGTTCACCACGCCCACCGCCTGCATGAACGCATAGGAAATAGTCGACCCCACAAACCTGAACCCCCGCTTGGCAAGATCCTCGCTGAGTGCATCGGAGACTGCGGTCTTCGCCGGCACCTGCCCCATCTTCCTCCAGCGATTCACCTGCGCAACGCCGCCAACGAAGTTCCATAGATACTTGTCGAAGGACCCGAACTCGCGCTGCACCTCAAGAAAGACCCGGGCATTCTGAATCGCTGCGGCAATCTTGAGCCGGTTGCGAATGATGCCCGGGTCCGCCAGCAGCTGACGGACCTTCCTTGTGTCGTATTGCGATACTTTCCGGGGATCGAAACGGTCGAACACTACGCGGTAGCGAGCGCGCTTCTGCAGAATCGTATCCCAGCTCAGCCCAGCCTGCGCGCCCTCCAGGATGAGGAATTCGAAAAGCCGCCGGTCATGGTGCACCGGCACGCCCCACTCCTTGTCGTGATAGCGGATCGACCGCGGGTTTCTGGCCCACGGGCAACGCACCAGCTCAAGCTCGGGCATGCGGCTGATCTTACCGCATGCCCGGTCGAGCTAGGAGGCTGCCTACTCCAGCGATTTCTTGTCTGAGAGATTCCTGGGGGAGTGCTTGTCGAGCACCGCCACCAGTTCATGGGCGCAGCCCGGGACCCCCACTTCGTTTTTGCGCAGGATTTCCTTCACCTTCAGGTTCCGGCCGTACAACTTGCGGTTGGCGCGATTGTCCGGCCGCAAGGTCGAGCCCTCCAGCGAAACGCCCGCGAACAGGCCGCGCGAACGCGAGTACGACAGGATCTCGGCCCGCATGGCGACATCGGTCGCGCCTTCCGCGCTCCGCCCCTTCGGCCCGGCGGCCGCGGACGCATCCGCACCCAGCTTTACTTTGCTGCCCATCAGCGACTCCGCGCCCTTCGGGTTCATCACCAGCAGCACGAAATCCGTCGCCTGTCCGCCTAACTGGAAGCCGATGTTGCCGCCCTCCAGCGCGTACATGGCAGGCGCTCCCCACGGACCGGTAAAGTGCTCGCCCGTGCGGCAGGTCATGACCCCGCGCCCGTAGCTGCCGCCCACGCCAAAGGCAAACTTCAGCACCGTCGGCAGAACGATCACGCACTCGGCACGGTCAAATAGATCTTTTGGAATATCGTCGGGAATGTTGACGATCTCTTTGAGCACCGTCCCCGCCGCTTTCACGCGGTCTTCTTCCTTTACGTTATCGGTCGCAAATACCGGGGCCGCGAATAACAGGCACAACCCAACCACCAGCAGCTTCTTCATTTCACCTCCGAAAACAGGATTATGTGCAACCTGGGTTCCAACCTCCTGAAATACCGCCGTGCAAGGAACTGTAGAAGATCCCCATAAAGCACGCAGAGCCTTACGTTCTCTTCCCCTAAATACCAGAACTGGTGTAGCTTGTGCCTCGTGACGAAACGGTTGCTCCTTTTGTAACTTTACGCTGGCGCCGGGGTTTTCTAGAGTCAAGGCTTGCCGTAAGGGCCACGAGGCGTTCGGTCGGTAACGTGCATCTATATGATAGGCGAGGCCGCAAATCGTGGCTGGCAGGGAAAATTTGGGATGTGTTGGGAATGAAGTACATAGGGCGCACACTTTTCGTCGTTGCCATCTTGCTGGCGGCTACCTGCCTGCCCATGCCCGCCCAATCCTCGATTCCGCCGGCCGCCTACGTCGCTAGCGGCAGCTCGGCCCTCCCTACAAATTCTGACGATCAGGACTCGGTGCTCACCATCCGCAAGCGGGTGGATGAAGTCAACGTCCTGTTCATCGCTACCGACAAGCACGGCAAGTTCGTTCGCAACCTGAAGCAATCCGACTTCAACTTCTTCGACGACAACAAGCCGGTGCAGTCCATCGTCAATTTCCGCCGCGAGACCGACCTGCCCCTGCACATGGGACTGCTGGTCGACGTGAGCGGCTCGGTGCGCTCGCGCTTCCAGTTTGAGCAGGAGGCGGCCACCGCTTTCCTGCAGAACATTGTGCGCCCCGGCTTCGACAAGGCGTTCATCGTCGGCTTCAACTCACACCAGCAACTGGCCCAGGACTTCACCGACAACGTCTCCTTGCTTTCGACCGGCGTGCACTCACTGCACGATGGCGGCGGCACCGCGCTCTACGATGCGGTCTACAACATCTGCCACGAGAAGCTGCTGAAGGAGCAGTCCGATCACCCGATTCGCAAAGCGATCATCGTACTGAGTGATGGCGAGGACAATCAGAGCGAACATACCCGCGCCCAGGCGATCGAAATGGCTCAGCGCGCCGAGGTCATCATCTACGCCATCTCCACCGACGACAGCGGCCTGGTGCTGCGCGGCGACAAGATCCTGGAGCAACTCGCCGAAGCGACCGGCGGCCGCGCCTTCTTTCCCTACAAGATGAAGGACATCACGCACTCCTTTGCCGCCATCGAAGATGAACTCCGCAGCCAGTACGTAGTCTCTTATCACCCACCCGACTTTGACGCCGATGGCCGCTACCGCAGCATCGAAATCACTGCCCTCAAGAAAGATCTGCAGGTCCGCGCCCGCAAGGGCTATTACGCCCCGCGGCAATAGCTTTCTCCAGGCCGATTCCCACCACAACTTGCCAGCTGAACCACCGACGTCCGACTATTCAAGGCCAATTGCGGCTCGAAGCCCCGTGTGCTAACGTCTCGGGTAATTTTCCCAAGGATTGCCGTCGGTAGCCTTCAAGGTTGATCGAGGAGACAGGTATGCTTGCGCTGGCCGGTGTTTTCCTGATCGTGCTCGTGCTGATCGTGGTGGTGATCGTGGCCGCCATGCTGGGCATCTACAACAGCCTGGTTCAAGCGCGCGTCGCCTGCGATACGGCGTGGTCCAACATCGATGTGCAACTCAAGCGCCGGCACGATCTGATCCCGAATCTGGTCGAAACCGTCAAGGGTTACGCGGCTCACGAGAAAACGACCCTCGAGGACATCACCAGGTACCGCGCCATGGCCATGCAGGCCACCACACCCGCCGACAAGGCGGCCGCGGAGAACCAACTCAGCAGTTCGTTGAAGACCCTGTTTGCGGTGGCCGAAAACTATCCCGACTTGAAAGCATCGCAGCAGTTCACCCAACTGCAGGGCGCCCTCAGCCAGACCGAGGATTCCATTCAAGGCTCCCGCAGCGGCTATAACGCCGCCGTGCAGAACCTCAATACCCGCGTGCAATCGTTCCCGGCCAGCATCCTCGCCGGCATGTTCGGCTTTCAGCAGCGGCAGTTCTTCGAGGTCGCGGCCACCGACCGCGAGCCGGTTGCCGTCAAATTCTGATCTCTCCCGGGTGCGCAGGCGTTTTCGCAGTGCTATTCACCACAGAGTCACAGAGAGTGGCGTTACTCCGACGAGCTTGATCACGATTCCCGCCAATATTAGCCATTGTTCTTTGGGCCAGGACCAGCCCCAGCGCTGGCATTCCTCATTCACATTCTTCTCTGTGTCTCTGTGCTTCTGCGGCGATGACTCCTGGCTGTGAACTAGGTTCGTGCGACAGCGAACCAGGCAGCCATTGTAGAAGGGCGAACCGGGAGGACTCGAATCGACCACGCTTGCCGTGAGCTTGCTGACACGCAGAATCGCAGAAATGTTCCACGTGGAACACTCCCATAATAGGAACTAGCTGATTATAAAAGGTTTAATCGTTTGTCCGCCGTTATATCGGCAGCACAGCAGGGGCCTACCCGCTCAGTCCCCTTTCCCGCACCTCGATCAATCGGGGCTGGGGCGGCCGAGCCAGCCTTTGCGAGCTGAGACGGTCTTCGCCATTCGCGCCTCTTCTCGGGTTTCAGGCCCTGAACTCGCGGGGGAACCCAGTTTCTACCGTTAACGATTGAGTAATCAGGCTTTTGTAAACGATAGCATCCATGATATAACCGCCCCAAGCAGACTGAGAACTGCTCCCCTCAGGAGACGTGGCATGGTGCTGGCTTTCGCACGAAAACAAGGCCAGAACGGAGGAGGGATTGTGTCCGACGCACGGACCGGCAAAAGATTTCCGCTGGAACTGCCTATCAAGATTCATAAGTCCGACGCTCCTGGTGAAGCCAGCGGCGTAACCGGAAACCTCAGCGCGGCCGGAGTCTACATCCGAGCCGATGCCGCGCTGGAAATGGGTTCGCCTGTCGAATTCGAAATCACTCTCCCCCCGGAAGTGACAGGCGGCCAGGAAAACGTGGTCATTCAGTGCCGCGGGCGCGTAGTTCGTACCGACGAGACTCATGCCGACCCTTCGGGAACGCGCGGGGTAGCCTGCGTGATCGATTCGTACGAATTCGTCCGCAACTCTTAGACATCGGAGCTGTCACGACATGCTCAAGCTGATTCTGGCCGATAATCAGGCAATCTTCCGGGCGGGGATTGCCAAAGTACTGGCGGTCGAAGACGAGATGCGCATCGTTGCCCAGGCGCAAACTCCCGAGCAGATGTTCATGGCGCTCGATAAGTTCCGGGCGGCGGTGCTGGTGGTGGCGGGAGGCTTCCAATCTGACTTCAACGCCATCGTGCAGGGTGCGACCCGCAACAAGACGCGCATCGTGGTGCTGGCCGATACGGGTGAGAGCGCGCAGCGCTACATGAGCAACGGCGCGCATGGCGTGGTCTACCGCAACGTGACCAGCCCGGCGCTGGTGGATTGCGTACGCAAGGTCGCGCGCGGCGAAACCTGGGTGCAAGACGTGGCCGTGCCCAGCGAGCTCACCGAGAACGATATGGTCGGACTGCGGGTGCGCGACCGGCTGACCGCCAAGGAACTGCGCATCGTCGCTCTCATTGTGCAAGGCTACAAGAACAAGGAAATCGCCTCGCAGCTCGGCACCACCGAGCAGGTGATTAAGAATTACCTGCGCAACGTGTACGACAAGATCGGTGTTTCCGACCGGCTGGAACTGGCCCTGTTCACCATCCACCACCGGATTCTGAATGAAGCGGCCGCTGCCACCGCCGCCACCACCCAACCGCAACCGGGCGCCGGCGTTTCGTCGTAGGCAGATTTGGTCTTGCGATCGGCAGCCGCCCAAAGGGCGGCTGTTTTTTCTTTTGCACTCGTGCTCAATTACGGCGTTCCAAGTCTCATCGGCCACGCGAGCGTTCACTCGTACCGCAGCGCAATCATCGGATCCACCTTCGTCGCGCGACGAGCTGGAACGTAGCTGGCCAGCAGGCCGACCCCCGCCAAAATGATGGCTACGCCCGCAAACGTCGCTGGATCCGTCGCTCTCACGCCATATAGAAAGCTGGCCAGCGACCGCGTCAATGCCAGCGCGCCCAGAGTGCCCAGCCCAATCCCGCCCAGAAGAAGCACCAAGCCTTGCCCGACCACCAGCCGCATCACGTCGTTGCGTTGGGCACCCAGAGCCATCCGGACGCCAATCTCGTGCACCCGGCGAACGACCGAGTACGCGATCACACCGTAGATTCCGATCGTGGACAGGATGAGAGCCAACGAGGCGAAGCCGGTCAGCAGGAGCAAGTTAAAGCGCCGGGGCGTGGTCGATTTCTGAATCACTTGATCCATGGTTCGAACCTGGGCAACCGCAAGTTGGGAGTCCAAATCCCACACCGCCCCGCGCAGCGACGAAGCGAGCGTCCCCGGCTCGCCAGAGCCTCGAATTGCCGCGTTGAGCGAGGGCACGATGTTCTGCAGAAAAGGTTGATAGGTGTGCGGGGTGGTGGCGACATCCAGCGGGCCCTGCTTTACTTCCCCTACCACCCCCACGATGGTAAGCCAGGGATCTTTCGATTCCGGCGGGCCCCATTTCAGGCGCTTGCCAATCGGGTCTTGATTCGGCCAGAAACGCTTGGCGATCGCTTCGCTGACGATCAGCACCGGCGTGGAGTGTTGGTTGTCCTGCTCGGTGAAATACCGCCCGCGGATCAGCGGTACTCCCATCGTCTGAAGGTAGCTGCCGAGAATGACGGAGTGGTTCGAGAAATTGAGGCTTGCGCCGGGCGGCGCTTGATACCCGTCGGGAGTAAAAATGTGGTTCCAGCCGGCATGGAGCGGCAGGTCGGATGAAGCGCCGGCGCTTTGCACCCCTGGTAACTGCTGCAGGTGCTCGATCAGGCGTTGGTAGAAGCCCTGGATTTGCGGCGGCTGCTTGTACTGCACTTCAGGCAGGCTCAGCGAGGCCGTGAGCACGTGCTGCGGCTGAAAACCAGGATTGGTTTCAAGAACTCTCTGAAAACTGCGCAGCAGCAAGCCAGCGCCGATCAGCAAAACCATCGCCAGGCCTACCTCCACGACCACCAGGCCTTCGCGGATTCGGCGATGTTCGTGGCCCGGCATCCCGCTGCGCCCGCCTTCTTTCAGGGTGGCCTCGACACTGCTTCGAGATCCGGCCAGAGTAGGCACCATGCCAAAAACCAGGCTCGCCAGGATGGCGATCCCGGCGGTGAAGCCGAGCACTGCAAGGTTGAGTTCCACGGGATGGATCTGCGGAATGTCGGATGGCATCAGGGCGAGCAGCGTCTGCGTGATCCACTGTGCAAAGGCCAGCCCCAGGACAGCTCCGGAAAGAGTAAGCACCATGCTCTCGATCAGCAACTGGGAGAACAGCCGCGCCCGGCTCGCACCCAGCGCGAGCCGAACCGCGATCTCTTTCTGCCGATCCGTGGCCCGTGTCAACAGCAGGTTGGTTACGTTGATGCAACTGATCAGCAGGACGAACGCCACCGCCCCAAGCAACAACAGCAGCGGGGTCCTCGCCTTGCCCACCACCTGGTCGCTGAGCCGCAGGGCAACCGCACGGAGATTGATATCCGATCGAAACTCTGCCGGATAGGTTTGGAGAATACGCTGGGCAATGGTCTCCAGATCCGCATTGGCTTGTGCCAGGCTTACCCCGGATTTCAACCGCCCCAACACGCTGTAGTTGAAGTTGTCGCCAGCCTCGGCCAGTTCGCTGGGCGTGAATGCCATGGGGACGAACAAATCCGCGGCATCTCCTTGACTCATTCCCGGTAGAGGAAAAGCGAAAGTGCGCGGCATGACACCGACCACGGTGTAGGATTGCCGGTCGAGCACCACGCTGCGCCCAACGATGTTTCTGTCGCCGCCAAACTGCTGCTGCCAGAGTCCATAGCTCAGAATGGTCACCCGGTGCCCGGGTTGATCCTCGGCCGCCGTGAAGGCGCGTCCAATACTTGGCTGCGTGCCGACAAGAGAAAACAGGTTCGCATTGACGCGATCCACGTTGACGCGCTGCGGCTCGACTCCTCCGGCCAAGTCAAACTGTCCTCCCCAAAACCCGGCTAAGCCCTCAAACGAATGATTCTCGCGCTGGAACTGCACAACGTCAGGCGCGCACACCGGGATCGGATCGGGAACTGCCTTGGGAATCCACTCCTTCACCAGTACCAGCCGGTCGGGCGCGCGGTAGGGCAAGGGACGGAGGACGACCGCGTCCACCACGCTGAAGATCGCGGTATTGGTGCCGATGCCGAGGGCCAGCGTCAGCAGGATGACAACCGTAAAGGCGGGTTTGCTGCGGATCATGCGAACCGCGTAGCGGAAATCCTGCGACAGGTAGGCCATGGTGTTTTGTAGGGTGGCAGACTTCCGAGCCCATGCGAGTGCAACTCGCTCGCCTTGGAAGACCCAGCTAAGCCCTTCAAAGGACCGGGCGAGTCTGGCCGCGCCACGCAGCAACTGTCCATCCGCAGAAAAGCATGTCCGTTCGCGGACACCGGGGACCGGAGGTCAGCGTTTTAACTTACCGAACACCCTTCGGTCTTGCGGACCCGGCCCCCTCTGCATGCGCAGTACGAATTGTGATACCTTAACCGCGTTTGTAGGCCCCTTCCCGCGGCTCATTCCAATCAAAAACGCCGCGAAGTCCCTGGCGGTTCGTGCGGTTATCTTTCGGGAGGACAAACTCATGCGGGTGAAATTCCATCTGGCGGTCGCGATGTTGCTGACGCTGGCCTGTGTTCCCACGCGCTTGCTGGCGCAAGATAATTCCAGCATCGATTCTGACATTCAGATGTTGCGCGCCGATATCCGGTCCGACAAGACGAAGATCATGGCCGACCAGATGCAGCTTTCCGACGCCGAAGGCAAGGCTTTCTGGCCAATCTATAACGACTACGATCACGAGCTTTCCCAACTGAACGACCAGCGCGTGGCGTTGCTGAAAGAGTACGCGAGCAGCTACAACACGATGACCGACACGCAGGTGCAATCGCTGGCGTCGCGCAGTTTTGCGCTGCAGAAGAAGCGCATCGACTTGCGGGAAAAGTATTTCAAGAAAGTCTCGAAAGCCGTCTCGCCCAAATCGGCAGCTCGCTTCGTGCAGGTAGAAGACCGCGTCGACATGCTGCTCAACCTGCAACTGGCAGCCAATTTGCCGATGGTGCAGAAATAGAGCCGGAACCCCACAGTTGAAGTTTCGGAAATTAACGGGGCCAGCCCTTCCCTTTCGCACAAAGGACAGGGCTCTTCGGTCTCTAGCGGGAAGCGCACGCGCAAAACGTAAGGAGGAACGCTCGCAATTGTCCGTCCTGCCTGACTAGTTGCAACCCGGCAGTTTGAAGGACGCGATGCGGGTGTTCCAGTTGATCAGGTTTCCCGTCTGGTTGGAGGCAAAGTACTCGGCTACAAACCAGAACGTGCAGCCATCCACCGGGTCCACCGTAAGGCTGTTGTAGTCGCCGTAGTTGTTCGCGTTACCCTCGTCCCCGGTCCCCGGAAAAACGGAGAACTCCGCCGCTTGGGTGGCACCCGGCAAGTTCCACCATGAGGCCGCCAGGCTCGGATGGATCGTCGCGCTCGATAAGTTGTAGCCCACCGCAACGTTGCCGACCTTGTCCTGCGCCATGCTCGGCATGAACCGGAAGGTGCTGGTATCGATTTTGATGGTGCCGCTCTTATTGAGCGCGGGAAGTCCACTTCCCTCCAGCTCATACCAGCGAATCCCGGTCTGCTGATTGGTGGTGGCAACCCCGGTGCGAATGGTTTGGGCGAAGACAAACGACTCGCGAGTGCCGAAATTACGATAGGAAAGACGCGGCATCAGGCGATCCCCCACCGAGTCGATTCGGTGATGCGTTCCATTAGTGTTGAGAATGGGCTCCGGGACGCAAAATGTGTTGCCCGGATTGGACACGCTATAGCAGCCCGGCGTGTACGTGGGAACGATCACGGTATTGTTGGTGAAAGTGGAGTTTGATGGCGTATTCCAATCCATGTGAAAATCCCACAAATTGATCGCGCGGGAAGTGGTAACCGAATTGGATAGCGTCGGATTCTGAATGCTTACGAAGTACTCATCGCGGCCTGCAGGCGGCGGCGTCGTGCCTTCTACGTCGGCGGGAATCAGGCTATGACGGAGGTACCGGCTCGAGGTGGGCGGATTCGCCGGGTCGCTGAAGCATTGCATCGAGCGTGCCGTCGCGTTGTTCAGCATGTTCGCGCGGTCCAGGGCGCAGGCTACGGCGCCAACCGGCTGGTAATGATTGTTCGGATCCAGTAAGTCGAACGCGAGGTAATAAGCGTCAATCCAGGTGCCGAGCTTAGGCCAATCCGGGAATAGCGGATTACCAGAGGAGTTTGTGCTCAGCCAAGGGTTTAGTTTGAAGCTGTAGGTGTACCACTTCAGGCTGCCGGAAGTCAGGTCGTCGGTACTTGAAATCGCGACGCAATAGAAGTAGGTCCCGCTGATGCCGGGAGAATTGTGTGCGGCGATCACCCAGCGCGAAGCGAGCCGGTCGAAAAGCACATAGCCATCGCCGGTGATAGTCGCACAGCCTTTCTGGTTGTGGAGCGTCCACAGTTGGGTCACCGGTTGCGGGCATGACCACACCGGCGCCAGCGTCCCCTTGTCGAAAGCCTGGCAGGCGACATTGGTCCACTCCAGGTATTGCTTGGTGCCGACTGCGCCGTTGGGATCGACGTCGACCTTCGGGCTGGCGAGTTCCGAGGCATCAATGCCTTCAAACGTGGTGACCGTTTGTGCGTGAAGGAAGGGCGGGACCGTGAAAATGCCCAAGAGGAAGAGAAGAGGCCAGAGTCTACCCGATGGAATCCGCATGGTTTACAAACCGCACGTGAAGCGCGAGCGTAGCACGCGCACACCACCCCGGAATAGAGACCGAAGGCTTCAGCCGGTATACCCGTGAAGAAAGCTTCACTGGGCGGGATTCAACGACTTTCCAGGCGCCCCGTTTCGCGGCATCGCCCGGCAACCTGGGCTATGTACCGTTCTTGACCGGGAACGAGCATGGATCCGGGCAGTCGCCAACAAGACTCCGCCGACCCGTGCGGGCCATTGACTGCCGGGCGGAAATCGCATACGCTGCCCCCTATCCCCGCCATCCCCCGGGGTCTCCGCCCGGTTGCGTGTGGCAAGTCCCCTACCCCGGCACGGCAACAGGGCGCCAGAAGTTCTTCAAGGAGACCTGCCATGCCGCGAACGCCTCTATTCTTGACTCTGGTTTTGTGTCTGTCGGCGAGCACGCTGACCCGTGCTACCACCCGGGAGGAAATCCTGCCTGCCGGCACCATCATTCACTGCACGCTCGACGAACCGAATTTCTCTTCCAAGACCGCCCAGGTAGGGGATCCGGTCCTGTGTCACCTCGGCGCCGTTTCCGCGTTCGGGCACTCCGTTTTTCCGCGCGGCGCGATGCTTAGCGGTCACTTGCAAGATGCCAAGGACCCCGGCCGCCTGGTGGGAAAGGGGTGGTTGGAACTCGAGTTTGACCGCATCATCCTGCCCGGCGCGGAAGTGCTCCCGTTGCAAGCCAAGATCATTGCTGCGCCGCACCTGAAGACCGACCGCGAAGGCAAGATGCACAGCGGCGGACATCCCAAGCGCGACGCCTTGGGCTGGATGGTGCCGGTGCTGTGGCCCATCAAAATCCTCACCCTTCCGATGCGCGGGCCGTACCCGGCTCTGAAAGGCGAGTCCCGGCTGACCATGCGCTTGATGGAGGACGTAGACGTGCCCGTCGCGGTGGCTCGGGCTTCAGTGCCGGCTCCCCCGTGGGCAAGCCCGGCGCAGTACACCCCGTCGTCCTATGGATTGCTGCGCCCGGCATCGATGGTGACGCGCGATGATGTGGGTACCGTTCCGGCGCAGGAAACCGTCAACGCCGACGTTGCAAATCCCTCGGCAGCGTTACCGGCGGTTACACCCGCGGTGGATCCGGCCACCGCTCCTCCATCCACGCTGATTGTTCTGCGGGGCGGGGCAGCTTTTGTGGCGGCCGACTACTGGGTGCAGGGTGGCCAGATGCATTGCGTCTCGCAGGACGGGAACTCACGTGCTTTCCCGCTGGAGAGCCTTGACCTGGCACAAACCGTGCAGGTGAACCACGAGCGGAACGTCGAGTTTGTCCTGCATACGAAGGATGGCGTTAAGGAGCAGTAGGCAGGGTTAGGTCTGGTTCGCAAGAAAGAAGGCCGCACGGGAATGTGTTACGAAACTTGCGAGTCGCACCGCGCTGTTGAAAAACAATTACCGCAGTCGCGCAGCGACGGCAGTCATTAGCCCAGCGCGTAAGCGCTGGGCAAGCGACCGTGGGAAGTCTGGGTCCGCTTCAGCGGGCGACACTGCGTTTCGGAGCGGGACTCCACGTGCGGCCTTCTTTGTCAAACGTATCGGCATTCACCGGCGGTGCAGATCGTCTTGTTTTGTCCGGATGACCCCGCCCATGGGAAACCCGTGATCGAGAAGCGCCATCGCTTGCCCCTTGGCACGTTCGTATTCCTCTGCCCTCGCAACCAGAACTTCAAGTTCCTGCGCCAAAAGTCCGCCAATGGAGGTCCGCCTTTGCGCGACGAGGATTCGCGCCCTGTTAAGCAATTGGCAACTGAGGCTTATGGTCACCTTCTGTTTTTTCGCACCTGGCCTTGACATAGAGCCGCCTGCCCTCCCGCGCCAAACTTAAGCTTCGCGCACGTCTACTGGTCCGAGGTCATAAGTTAATCATGAATTGCCCAGGAAGGAGCATGCCTCCGAAAACCAACAGAAAAAAAGGCCGGAGGCTCCCGCCTCCGGCCCGCAAACCGCCAGATTTAGTCGATGATCTTCTCGCCTACCGATTTGCCTTGCGAGAACAGGTACAGGTAGTCCGGCCCGCCCGCCTTGGAATCGGTTCCCGACATGTTGAATCCGCCGAAGGGATGCGCGGCCACAATCGCGCCGGTGCACTTGCGATTGATGTACAGGTTGCCTACGTGGAAGTCCCGGTAGGCGCGCTCGATCTTGTCGCGCGACTTGGTATAGACCGCGCCGGTGAGCCCGAACTCCGTATCGTTGGCGATCTCGAGCGCATGGTCAAAGTTTCGCGACTTAATCACTACGAGCACGGGTCCGAAAATCTCTTCCTGCTCCAGAGTCGATTTCGGCGCAATGTCGGCGAAGACGGTGGGCTGCAGAAAATAGCCCGGCCCGGCCTGCGTAGCCCGCCCGCCTCCGGTCAACAGGCGCCCTTCTTTCTTGCCGATTTCGATGTAGCGCAGGATGTCATTCATCGAGCCCTCGTTGATCACCGCGCCCATGTTCGCGTTCTCCGCGGGGTTGCCGACTGTGATCTTCTCGACTCGCGCCTTCAACGAGTCGAGAAACTTGTCGTAAACCCGCTCGTCCACAATGGCGCGGGAACAAGCCGAGCACTTCTGGCCTTGGAAGCCGAAAGCCGCCTGGGCCACGCCTTCGACCGCGGCGTCAAGATCGGCGTCCGCGTCGACAATCATCGCATCTTTGCCGCCCATCTCAAGAATGGTGCGCTTGATCCACATCTGGCCTTGCGCCCGGTTGGCTGCGCTTTTGTTAATGTGCAGGCCCACCTCGCGCGACCCGGTGAATGCGATATAGCGCGTCTTGGGGTGAGCCACGATCGCGTCTCCAAAACTGCCGCCCGATCCGGGGCAGAAATTGACCACTCCCTCGGGGATGCCGGCTTCTTCCAGCAATTCCACAAACTTCGCTGCGATCGTCGGCGAGTCGCTCGACGGTTTCAGCACAACTGCGTTGCCGCAGACGATCGACGCCAGCGTCATGCCCGCCATGATGGCGGCGGGAAAGTTCCACGGTGGGATCACCGCTCCTACCCCCAGCGGAATGTAGAACAGGTGGTCGCGCTCGCCCGGGAGTTGTACGGGAGCGGTCACCTTCGAAAGCCGAAGCGCCTCGCGGCTGTAGAACTCGCAGAAGTCGATGGTCTCAGCGATGTCGCCGTCAGCTTCCGCCCAATTCTTGCTGACCTCAAAGACGAGCCACGCCATGAACTCAAATTTCCGCTCGCGCAGCAAGTCGCCCACCCGGAACAACAGGCTGGCGCGCTCCTCGACCGACGTGCGACTCCAGCTTTCGAATGCCTTTAGAGCCGCCTGCATCGCGGGTTCGACATGTTCACGCCCGGCCTTCTGATGGATGCCGACAATTTCGGAATGCCGCGCCGGGTTCAGCGACTTGATCTTCTCGGCGGTCTTAATGCGGCGGCCGTCGATGATCAGGTCATATTCGCGACCCAGCTGGCTGCGCACCTTCTCGATGGCGGAATGCATGCGTCGCTGGTTCTCTTCGCGAGTGAAGTCGACGGAGGGTTCGTTCTTGAAAGGGCCCTCGTGCAGGCGAACCTGCAGGCGGATGGGGGCTTCTACGGTAGCCATGAATGCACCTCGGTTGGGAGATTTATCGAGGGTCCTGAGCAGGACCGGGATTAACTAACTAGCTATTTTAGCATCGGCGGAGACCGATCCCAGCCAGTGCCTGACGCTCACACCGACCGCCCGGTCAGGACTGTAGCCAAGCCCATAAGCCGGCGATGAAAACCCGGCACATGCGGGCGCGCCTTTCAGCGTCGAGCGGCCACCGGTTGCTCGACCGGCTCCAGGCGCGCCGTGAAATGCCGCAGAAACGGGGCTTCGTAGGTCAGCCTCATCCCCTGGATGCGCTCAGGCTTCTTCCAGACTTCCAGGATGATCTCCACCACGTAGTCGATGTGGCTCTGCGTGTACACCCGGCGTGGAATGGCCAACCGCACCAGATCCATTTGTGCACCCGCGCCAAACATGAGGGTGCCGATCTCGACGCTCCGGATGCCGCCTTCAAGATACAGCTCGGCGGCCAGCGCGATGCCGGGAAACTGATCGCGCGGAACATGCGGCAGGAACGCCCGCGCATCAAGGTAGACTGCATGCCCTCCCGGAGGCTGCACGATCGGAACCCCCTGTTCCGCGACGTGGTTGCCAAGATACGCGGTCGAAGCAATGCGATAGCGCAGGTAGTCTTCCCGCAGCGCCTCCTGCACGCCGACCGCGATCGCCTCCAGGTCGCGGCCCGCCAGACCTCCATAGGTGGGATACCCTTCGGTCAGGATGAGCAGGTCTTTTTCCTGCTGCGCCAGCTTATCGTCGTTCGTGCACAGGAACCCGCCGATGTTGGCCATGCCGTCTTTCTTGGCTGACATGGTGCAACCGTCGCCGTAGCCGAACATCTCCTGGGCGATGGCCTTCGGCGTTTTCGCCGCGAACTCCGGTTCCCGGAGCTTGATAAAGTACGCGTTCTCCGCAAAGCGGCACGCATCGAAGTACAGCGGAATACCATGCCGCCGGCAGGCGGCGCTCACCTGGCGCACGTTTTCCATCGAAACCGGTTGCCCGCCGCCGGAGTTATTCGTAACCGTGAGCATGACCAGCGGGACCCGCTCGCGCCCTACTCGCTCGATCAGGTTCTCGAGCGCGGCAACGTCCATGTTGCCCTTGAAAGGATGCTTCACGCTCGGCTGCCGGCCTTCGGCGATGAGCAGATCCACCGCCTCGGCGCCCACGTATTCGACATTCGCGCGGGTGGTATCGAAGTGCGTGTTGTTGGGAACCACATCGCCCTTCTTGCACATCACATTGAACAGAATGCGCTCGGCCGCGCGTCCCTGGTGAGTCGGAATCACGTGCCGGAACCCAAAGATGTCCTGGATCGAACGCCGGAATCGATCGAAGCTGCGGCTGCCGGCGTAGCTCTCGTCCCCTTGCATGATGGCAGCCCACTGATAGGTAGACATAGCTCCGGTGCCGGAGTCGGTGAGCAGGTCGATCAACACATCGCCGGCCGGCAGGAGGAAGAGGTTGTAGTGTGCCTCGCGGAGGAGTTGCTCCCGTTCCGCCCGCGTGGTCCAGCGAATGGGCTCCACGCTCTTGATGCGGAACGGCTCAATGATGGTATGCACCGGCATGATGGCCTCCGACCTCGCCCTGGCGGGTGACAGGCGTGCTTACACTCAGGGCACCTTCACGGACTCACGTCGATCGATGGGTGCCTGGACCGCAGCCGTGCGCTCCAGCTTATCCCAGGAAAATTTCTCGCCCTCGGCGGCGCGCTTCAAGGTCTTGAACAGGACAATGGAAAACAGCTGCCGGTACGCGAAGCGCTGCAGCCACACCTGGCTGAGCAGTGAAATATCCTCGTGGGACGAGGGGCGCCGCCGCTCCAGGGCAAAGGCGATCGCCGACGCAATGAAGTCAATTACCAGAAATGCCAAAAAGAAGACAACCAATCGCTGGATGCTCGCCGGATCGGTCGATTCCGGATGGAAGTACTTCTGCACGAAGTACCAGAGCACGCCCACCACGAACATCAGGTCGATGAAGGGCGAGACCAAAGGCAGGATGATCTGGAAGATGAGAATGTTTGGCAGCGCGACCCAGCCCAGCACCCCCTTGCGGGCAAACACCCCGCTGTGCTTCCACACTGCCTGCAGGATCCCGAACGACCAGCGGAATCGCTGGCGCATCAGGCCGTTAGCCGTGGTCGGAGCTTCAGTGTAGGCGAGCGCCTGATCTTCGTACTCCACCCGATACCCACGACGCAGTAATGCCATCGTGAGATCGGCGTCCTCAGCTACGGTGTCCGTTTGATACCCCCCCGCTTCGCGCACGGCAGAAACTCGCCAGGCGCCGATCGCGCCCGGTACCACGCTCACCGCGCCCAGCGTGTCGAGCGCGCGCCGCTCGAAGTTCTGGCTGGTGATGTACTCCAGCGCCTGCCAGCGCGTCCACAGGTTGACGCGGTTTCCGACCTTGGCATTCCCCGCCATGGCGCCGATCTTCGGATTCAGGAAGTGCGGAACCAGGTGCGAGATCGCATCTGGCGCAATGATGGTATCGGCATCAATGCCCACAAAGATCTCTTCCTCGCGCAAATGCTGAAGGCCAAAATTGAGGGCTTCGGCTTTTCCGGCATTGGCCTTGGTCAGGATCAGAACTCGTCCCTCCAACTCATCCTCACGGAAGGCTCGGCGCGCAACTTCCAACGTCCGATCCTTTGAGCCGTCGTCAATTACGATCACCCGCAGGTTGGGGTAATCGGAATCGAGCGCCGCCCGCACCGTCTGCTCGATCACCTTCTCCTCGTTGTAGGCGGGAATCAACACCGCGACCTCTGGCTTGTAGGCCACGACCTGCGCGGTTGTGCCAGAGGCGTGGGAGCGCAAGCGATCGTATACGGCGAGCGCGCCAATAGAGAGCAATCGTCCCGTCATCAAAAGATCGCCAAGCAGAAAGATCCAGGTGATGGTCTTGATGCCGACATCGAAGAGCCAGAATCCAACCCAGTTCAGCCGGGCCGCCCAGCGCTCGTTCGCCGGAAGCGGCGGCATCACGTCGGCCTTGGTCTTGTGAAGCAACTCGTAGACCGGCACGATTTCGTAGCCGCGCGCCCGAAGCCCTTCGATGATCATGGGCAGCGCACGCACGGTTTCCCGCCGGTCGCCGCCGCCGTCGTGCAGCAGGATGATGTTGCCGCACAGTTGATCATTGGGATTGCAGGGCGGGAGGTCTTTCATCACCGCATCGCGAATCTGCTCCGCGCTGCGCTTGGGATTGTCGCGCCAGTCGCTGGGATCGATGCGGTTGCCGATGGTCATGTAGCCCATGTCCTGCGTGACTTCGAGCGGGCGGACCTGGTCGGCGGTGTCGGGTTCCTGGTCAATCGAATACGGCGGGCGGAACAGGATAGTGCGCATCCCCAGCCGGCTGGCGAACAGCCGCTCGGTCAAATTGAGCTCCAGCCGCATGAAGCTTTTGGAAATGTTGCTGATGTCGGGGTGCGTGAACGTGTGGTTGCCGATCTCGTGGCCTTCGTCGTAAATCCGCTTGGTGATGTCCGCGTACTTGTCGGCCTGGATCCCGATCAGGAAAAAAGTAGCCGGCGCGTGCTCCCGCTTCAACACGTCGAGAATCTTCGGCGTCCATTCCGGGTCCGGCCCGTCGTCGAAGGTAATTGCCAACTGCTTCGGCATCGCCCCGTAACGCGCCACGCGATAGGGCTGAGGCAGCGACCGGAAGCTCTCGTCATCAATCAGGCGCGTCTTGCTGTCTACATTTATGTCGCGCTCGCCGTCGGCCGGACGAGCCTCAATCCGAATGATCTCCCCCTGCCCTTCCATGTCGACATCCTGCCCAGGGGGAACGTCTTTGAGTTTGTCGGGAGCAGAAGCCTCGCCGGGCAAGTCCCATACCTTCCACAGCGACCGATCTTCCGAGCCCAGGCGCCACAATGCGAACGTCTTGATGCCCAGTGACTGGGCCGCTCGCATCTCGTTGAGCGCGGTCACCGCATCCAGATACCACACCTCGTGTTTCAGGTCGTGCTCGTCTTTGTAGCTGAAGTGAGGATTCAGACTGTCGGAGTCAAAGTCAATGTCGACATCCGAGTCGCGAGCCTCCAGCCACGCCTCCTGCACGCTCACGTTCACGTTGCGCAGGTCAGGAGGGGGATTCTTCTTCGGCTTCTCCACCCAGTCGTAGCCGTAATTCCCAATGGCCGAGATCAGCTTGTTCTGCGGGATTTTCTGCTTGGCAATTTCCAGGTTCTTGGTGAACCAGTCCTGCGACGCCACCGGTCCCGCGTCGTTTTCCGATTCGTTCTCGTCATAGTTCATGAGAACGATGCCATCCACCTGCGCCGCAATCTTGGTGTAATCGAAGTCCTTGTCCCGCGCCGGCAGGCTCACGTAAAGCTTGAGCCCTTTGCCGTGCAGGTCCCCGCCTAGTTCCGTAAGCAATGCCAGGTATCCGGACTGGGCTTTCTTCGGGAAGTCCTCGAAGTCCACCATCAAGCCGCGATACTTATCGGATCCCAGGAACGTAAGGATCTGCTGGCAGAACGATGTCCGGGCATCCGGATTCATCAGGAAGTTCGCAATTTCCGGTTTCCACTCCGTCTCATCGAAATTGTTAACCAGGGGAAAGACTTCCATCCCGGTGTCTTCCGACTTCAGGAACGGCATGACCTTGTCGTCCACCGGGTGGACTTTGCCGTTTTGCACGACGTCGAAGTACTTGTAGGTCTCCTGGTCCAGCCCCTGTACCTTGCCGTCCGGTGTCAGCACGTGCAGCCACTCCGGATAAAGCAGGTCGATCTGATGCGCATACTCGCGCAGAGAGGAGAAGCTGGCAGCGTCCCACTGCACGTAAAACGCAGCGCGGATGCCTTCTTCGGCATTCAGCGTAACTTGCGAAGGCGCCTTCTTCGACTTGCGGTGGCTGCGGCTCGCCGCCAGCCGACGGTGCTCGCGGGCCTTGTCTTTCTCTTTCTCGCTCAGTCCGTGATAGGGCCGCTTGACCTGCGGCAGGAACAACTCCGGCAGCCGCTCATTGCGCAGCGCCGTGTAAGCAAAGAAGACCACCAGCAGCGTGATCGACACGCCAATTATGTCGAATAGACGACGCAGCCGCCGCCAGCGGGACTGTTGCGGATCGTAAAAAACCGGTTTAGGCATGCTATGAGGACTTGTCTCTTAATCGTATGATGGTCGCTGATGTGGGTCAACGGCATGGCCCAAGGGCCCATGGGCGCAGGAAAAGCCGCGCGGTTCGCATGGAGATTTGCAGAAAACACGTTATATTGGCATCGTGCGCGAACTCGTGCGCCAAAACAGGCGCTTTTTCCTCTGGGCAACTCTAGCGGGCCTGGGCCTCCGACTCCTGTTCTTTTTTTGGATGCCCCGCGTTACCACCGACTCCTTGTTTTATGGGGACCTCGCCAAGAACTGGCTGCAACACGGCATTTACGCCTACACCGACAACGATCAGATCCTTCCGACCTTCGCCCGCCTGCCCGGATATCCCGGTTTTCTCGCGATCATCTTCGCCATTTTCGGAGTCGGCAGTTTCAAGCCTGCGCTGGTAGTACAGATCCTCGTCGATCTGGGAACCTGCTTCGTAGTTGCCGATCTGGCGCGCCGCACAATCTCGCCGCGCGCCGCCAAGGCCGCCTTCCTGCTTACCGCCCTCTGTCCATTTCTGGCGAATTACTCCGCCGCGGCCCTCACTGAGACATTCGAAATTTTCTTCACCGCCTGCGCGCTCGATTTCGTAGTCATCGGCTTCGACGGCCTCGCGAGCCGAAAGGTATGGCCCTGGATCGGGTGCGGCGCCGCCGTCGCCTTGTGTACGTTATTCCGCCCTGATGGCGGGATTTTGCTGCTCTCGATTGGCGCATATATGGGGATTCTTCTGCTGCGCGACCTGCGCTCGGGGAAGTCTTCCGTTCCGATCGTCCGCGCCGGCTTAATCGTGGCTGCAGTCGCGTTGGCGCCGCTTGCGGTTTGGGGATTGCGAAACCATCACACCCTGCGCCAGTGGGAATTTCTGGCGCCCCGCTACGCGAACTACGAAGGCGAATTCATCCCAACCGGGTTCAACCGCTGGATCAAAACCTGGATCGCCGATTACGTCTCCACCGAGGAGGTTTACTGGAATATCCCCGGCGACAAGGTGGACCCGCACAATCTCCCATCGCGCGCCTACGATACCCCGGAACAAAAGCAAACGGTCTTCCAGCTGTTCGACCAATACAACGATGAGCTCCATATCACGCCCGAGATGGATGCGCAGTTTGCCGCCATGGCCGAGGAGCGCATTCACGCCCACCCGCTTCGCTATTACGTCTGGCTGCCGCTCGTAAAAATCACCGACATGTGGATGCGCCCGCGCACCGAACTCTTGCCCCCCGATTCCCGCTGGTACGCCTTCACCGATGACCTGAAGTGGCTGACACTGTCCCTCGGGCTGGGCCTGATGAACCTGCTCTATGTGACCGGAGCCTTAGCGGGATTCCTGCGGCATTGGCGCTCGATCGCGTGGGTGGGCTTGGCCGTGATCTTCATCCTGCTGCGCTCGCTGTTTCTGGGAACGATGGAGAATCCCGAAGCCCGCTATACGCTGGAGTCGTTCCCGGCCGTGATCTGGCTGGCCTCGGCACTGTGGGCGGGGGTAGGCAGACAACAGGCTATCTCCTCGCTGCAAATGCCGGCTCAGAGAGGTTGATCCGCTTCGAGCCAAAGCCGAAGGGGGGCGAATATCACCAGATCGTGTGAACAGCCCGCGACCGGCGAATCTCGCGATCAGCCGTTAGCAGCGTCAGTCCTTCGACCAATGCTGTTGCGCCAATGATGCGATCGGCAGGGTCCTTCGGATAAGTGGCAGGAAGGGAGATTGCTCGCACACAGGTGCGGGCCTTGATGGGCAGTACCGTAAACCGGGCCTCGACATCACTCAGGAACGACTCGAGGCTAACGTTCAGATGTATACGGCCCTTGCTCGAAAGTACTGCCAGTTCCAGGAGTGTAATGTCAGAAATTGCCAGCCCGTCTTGGTTCCGTCTGGCTTCATCGATGGCCGCTTGTGCATTCTTTGAAAACTGCGCAGAATCGAAGGCCAGCCAAACGACAACATGGGTATCGACCAGAATCACCCGAGTTCGCCCCAATCTTCTGGCGAGAGTGCAGGCGAAATAACGTCCCCGGTCACCGAACCCTTACCGGCAAGGAAATTGTAGATTTCGTCAAAATCGGCATCGACAGGAACCAGCTTTGCGACCGGTTTCCCATGCTTCGTGATAAGAACAGCCTCCCGCTTCGCCTGGACTTCATCCATGATCGCCAGGCAGCGGGTCTTAAAGGATCCGGCCGCAATCTTCTTCATGGCGCCCCTTTTTTGGACCATGGTCATTATACCATGGTCATAATAAGAAAACCCTTCGATGGAACCTGCGTATCCCATTTGTCAGGTTGAACTTACTGCGACTGGATCTGCTGCCCGTGCTGCGCGGCCGCGCGTTCCCGGGCCGCGTCCAGAGGGCGGCCGAGCTGGGTATAGGCTTCGGCCAGAAACAGGTGCGCCTCGCGGGAGGTGGGCTCCACCTCCGCCGCCTTCTCCAGGTTTGGCAAGGCGCCGGCCGGATCGCCCTCCAGCGACAGAATCCGGCCCCGCAATAGATTCGCGCGGTAGTGGCTGGGGGTAAGTTCCAGCGTCGTGTCGAGTTCCTTCATCGCATCGGGTACGCGATCGATGCGCGCATACACCGCAGCCAGCGAAAAATGCGCATCGGCCCAACGCGGCGCTCGCGCGACCGCCGCTTCGAACTGCGGCGCCGCGCCCTGCCAGTCGCCCGTCTCGAACAAGGCCAGCCCGAGTTCGTAGTGGCCCATGCCATTGTCCGGCTGCAGCTTGACGGCTTTCTCCAGTGGATCGAGAGCCTGGGCATAGTTCTTGAGCCGCGCCTGCGCCATCCCGTACTGCATATTGGCCACCGGCATATCCGGTGCCTGCTTCAGGACCCGCTCCAGCAGCGGCAACGCCTCTTCGTAGCGGGCGTCCTCCACGTCAAACATCGCATCGTGCAGCAGGTTTGCCACTTCAATGTTGGCTTTCGGATCAGGTCCCGCAATCTTGCCCTCGTCTTTGCCGGCGCTCGCGTCGGAACCGACATACCCTAGCGCCTGGAGCTTCTGCATCTGTTCCGCATCCGGCTTGGCAAGCTGTACCAGGCTCTGGCTCGTCTTTTGGCGGAACTGATCGAGCTGAAGCCCCAGCGTGTCGGCCACCGCCTTCGAGGAACCCGCCAGGTTGTGGGCATTGTGAGGATCGGCCGCCGTGTCGTAAAGCTCTCGATCCGGAGCCTGGATGTAGAGATACTTCCCGGTGCGCAGAGCCCGCAGCGAACTCCAGCCGAACGCCCGATGCGGATAGTCGGTCTCCGCATAAGCCGGACGGTCCGGAATGTCGCTTGGGTTGGCGGCTTCTTCCGCCCCACGCGTCAACGCCTTTTTCGCGCCCTGTTGAGCTTTCGGCTTCACCAACGCCAGCAGCGCTTCTCCCTGCATGTCCTTCGGAACTCCGACCCCAGCCGCTTGCAGCAAGGTCGGAGCCACATCCACGAGTCCCACCCGGCTCTGCACCTGGCACCCCGCATCCCGATTCAGCGGCAGCTTGATCATCAACGGCACATGCAGGGTGTCGTCATACAGGAAAATTCCGTGCGTATTTTCCCCATGCGCTCCCAGCGATTCCCCGTGATCCGCCGCGACCGCGATCAGGGTCTCATCGAAAAGCCCGTGCCGCCGCAATTCACTGAACAGCTTGCCCAGAGCCGTATCCACGTACGCGATCTCGCCGTCGTAGGGCTGCGCCTTGTATCGAGTCTTGAAGGGCTCCGGCGGGTCGTATGGATCGTGCGCGTCGTAGACATGAATCCACAAAAAGAAGGGTGGGCTCGGCAATTGGCTCAGCCACCCCAGCGCATGGCTCACGACGACTTCCGCGCGGCGCTCCACGGTCTGATAGCGATCCGCCCCATGCCGGCGCAAGTGGAAGCCGGCATCGTACACATCGAACCCGCGATCGAAGCCCGGCGCCGTGCCATCCAGCGGATCGAGAATCAGCGAACCCACAAACGCGCCCGTGTGATAGCCGTCGTGATGCAGGATGTCGGGAAGGTATGGAAGCCTGTCCGATAGCGGCACGCCGAAATCATTCACGTGATTGAACTGCGGATAGGTCCCAGTCAGCAGCGAGGCATGCGAGGCGGTAGTCAGCGGCACATGCGAATACGCGTGGCTGAATACGATTCCCTCGCGCGCCACCGCATCCAGGTTGGGAGTAAGCCCGCGAGTCGAACCGAGAAATCCCATGCGATCCGCGCGCGTGGTATCGAGCGTAATGAGAATGACGTTCGGGCGAGAGATGGTTGCCGGCGCAGCAGCCGCATGGGGCCGAGAGCTTTTTGCTTGGGGACCGGCCGCTCCCGCCGCGATGGGCAACCATAGTAGGAGCAACCACCGGGAAAACCGCATAAGAAAAGGCGAGTCTACCACAGAGAGACTCCCCGGGGTTGCCACGGCACACCGCTAGAAGATGAACTTGAGACCAAAGTTCATGTTTCGGGGCCCTCCCTGCGCGATGACCGGATTGCCGGCGGAGACGTCAGGAGTTTCCGTTAGCTGCCCAAAGAAGGAACTATTGGCTGTGTTGTTGATACTGGCGAGAGCGAAATTCGCACGATTCAGCAGGTTGTAAACCTCCCATCTCACCTGCACCGTCATGCGCTCGGTTATCTTCGTATCTTTGATCAGTGAAAGGTCCCACTGTGCCAGCCCTGGGCCAATGAGGAAGTTGCGTGCAGAATTCCCTACCGTTCCGTCAGCCGGAACGGTGAATTGCCCCGGAATCTGCGCTACATACGCATCCGGATTTCGAGTGTTGTAGACAATTGGAGTACCGTTGTAGTCTGCCCGGATCGCAGTACCACTGAGGCCCTGCCCCGAGGGATCGCCGCTGCCATTCTTGAATACGCTAAAGGGCCGACCGCTAATCGCGGTAAAAATGGTGCTGAATTGCCAGCCGTTTCCCATACGCGTACCGAGGGCACGAATCGCCGGCACGGCATAAACCCCGCCGACGTTGAAATTCAATCGAACGTCGTGATCGCATAGACCTCGGCTGTTGTCGAAGTTCGCCGTTGCCAGGGCAGTACTTCCCACCGCATTTTGATTGTTGATCTGCGGATAGTCTCCTTGGCCCCCGCGATTGACCGAGTTTAAGTCAATGCACTTGCTCCAGGTAAGGTTGTACTGTGTGTCAATCCCGTGCCAGGCTCGCTGGTTGTAGGAGACCTGAAGACTGTCGTACTGCGAGGTACCTTCGTTGGTTGCCTGGATTACATGCTGCAACGTCGGAAACGCAGTGGCCAGCGGACGAAATGGCTGACAGCCATCGCTCTGGCAGATGGCGTCGGTGTTGGGATCGATGGTCCCAATCGGGGATGCATTCAGATCGTGATAGATGAGCAGATCGCGGCCGCGCTGGCCCGAATAACTCAGCGTCAGAACGTTATTGCGGAACAGTTCGTTCTGCAAGCTGAGGTTGAAATTGTGGTACCGCGGTGTCTTGAAATTCGTAACCACCGAAAAGGCATTCACCAAGGGAGGATTTTCAGCGAACAGGGGTCCGTTCACCGCTGAGTTGAAGCAAATGTAGTCCCCCGTGCGGGTGTTCGGGTCATAACAGGTGGCGGTCGGATCGTTCGGTAAAACAGTATTGAAACCGCCGGCTACATCTGCCGTGTTTGAGACCGAGATGTTGCCCAAGTTCGGCTGCGTGAATATACCCGCATGCGCGTGAGCAAATGAATAGGGAGAGGCAAAGGCCCCAAAGTTGGGCACATCATAAGTTAACGAGTATCCGCCACGCAAGGCGGTCTTGCCGTTGCCGAATATGTCCCAGGCAAAGCCCAGTCGCGGCCCAAAATCCGCATAGTCTACATTGTGGATCCCGTCAATGCCCTTGCCAACCTGGACCAACCCGCGCCCGGGAATAAAGTTGGACTCCACGTTGTTTGTGTCTCGCATGGTACCGTTGATTTCATAGCGCAAGCCGTATGTGAGCGTGAATCGCGGCTTGATTTTCCAGTCGTCCTGCGCATAGAAACCCACAGAGTTTTGCGTGATATGACGGTGAGTATCTCCAAACTCGCGGTTGGCAACGTCCGCCTTGCCCAGCAGCAACTGCTCAATATCGTCAGTTACGCCGGTTGGGTCGGAAGGATTCATGTAACCGGCATAATAGGTAAAGTAGCCAACTGTCATACCGGTTCTCGCATTGTTGCGAGTGCTGTTGGTGTAGGCGCGTTGAAAATTTCCGCCGATCTTAATCGCGTGATTCCCCTTCACCCAGGAAAAATGCTCCGACCAGTCCCAAGTCGCATCCGGCCGAGTGATCAAGGGATACCCCTGCACTCCGCCGATGTATCCGCCATATCCCAGGTGGTACATGTACACGTAGGGAACCCCAAAGTCCTGGGGGCTGAGGGGCCCGGTATCAATGCCCAGGCTCTTCGGGTCAACTTTGTTGTTGATCCCCAACAACTGCGAAAACCGCGTATAGCCGAGGCGGCTCTCGAGAATTTTGTTGGAAGCCAAATTCCAGGTCCAACTGACCCCCGCCATCTGCGCGCGCGAAGGTGCAACCGAATTGAAAAGATCCTGCGCGTAAGCCGGGTTCGGTGGTAGTCCGGCGAACGGCGGTCCGCTCTGGAAGCTGTCGCCGAAGATGTAACGCACGGAGATCGTGTTGCTCGCATTCGGCTTGTAGTCGAACTTCACCCCAAACTCGTTGTTGCTCGCAGTGCTTGGGGTGTTCTGCGTAATCGTGCCGGTCGGCGAAGTCGGAAAGTAATTGAGCAGCGCCTGGCCCACAGGGTCGATGCTCATCCCGCTATCGCTGATGTTTTTCTCGGCTTGCGCGATTTGCGAAGGCATCGGCACCGTACGACTCTTGATGGCCACCGATTTGTTCCGCTGTCCTTCGTAGAACAAGAAGAAGAACGCCTTGTCCTTCACGATGGGCCCGCCAATATTGGCGTGAAACTGATTATTGTGAATTGGCGTGGGCTTGCACTCCCCCGGTCCTTGGCAGTTGTCGGTGTTGTGGTTGGCAAAATAATTCGCCGCGTCCCCGATTCCACTATGGTTGATCCAGGTGCCTCCGCCGTGCCAGGTGTTGGTCCCGCTCTTCATATTCAGCAGGATGGGCGCGCCACCCTTCACCCCAAACTCTGCCGCCGGCGTCTCCTGCACGCTCAACTCCTCAATCGCTTCCGGAGGAAAGGTAACCGCTGGAATCCCCAAAATTCCGGTCTCGTTGATCGCCGAATCGCCGTAGTACCGGTCATTGTTGTACATGCCATCGATGAAGTAGTTGTTCGACGTCGTCCGCGACCCGTTGACGCTGATGGCCAGGAAACCGCCGCCAGGTGCGCGTTGAACCCCCGGGGTGATCGCCAGCAACGAATTGAAGTCGCGCCCATTGAGAGGCACGCTCTCAATTTTTTGGCTATCGATGTAATTGTTTTCATTGGGGGACAATTCCACCAGCGGCGCCGATCCCTGAACTTCGATGGTTTCCGTGCGTTCTCCCACCTGCAGGGCGAAGTTCACGTGGGCCAATCCCCCGGCGGTCACTTCCGCCGAACTCACCACCGTCTTGAACCCGGCTGCGCCGGCGTTCACCTTGTAGCTGCCGATGGGCAGATCGGTGACCCGGTAGTTCCCGCTGTTGCTCGTGGTCGCCGTACGCGTGAGTCCAATTGCGGGATTCTGCACCGTCACCGTCGCCCCGGGCACGACCGCACCGCTACTGTCGGTCACATTGCCTTCAATATCACCGGTAATTTTTTGAGCAAGCGAAGGAAGGGCGAAGAGCACAATCAAGCAGGCTGCACCGCAGACCCGCCGCACAGACCAGAAGCCCCGCATATTTTCCCCCTCATCCATGCAAACGCGACAGCCCCCAGCTCGGAGGTACTTTGCGCCCAAGTTTAATGAGCACTTCCTCGAAGTCAAGATGAATATCTGGTTACGATCAAATTTCCGTGACTTCAAGTCACTGAAGAGGAAAGATATACCGAATTCCAAATTCCGTACGGTCGGTTTGCACACTTCTGCGTTAGATGGGAGGCTTCGTATGGTTTTCCGTGCAGCGGATTAGGCGGATAACACGAGACGCGTGTGAACCGCTAGCCCAGCGGGGAATCGCTCATGCGGAACCTCGTGCGCACGTGCTCGGAGAGCAATTCGATCGCGGAGCGATTCGCGACCGGGTCCGTCTGGGTCAAATACTTCATGGCTTCCACCAGCATCCGCTGGCCATCGACATAGCGGGGATCGGAAGTGCGTTGGTTCCTGCGGCGGCCTAATTGCGGAGCGACTGGAATCGTAAAGACTTTGGCCATTCATTCACCCACTGCTCTGATTGAGCAGTATAGCGTCCCCGTGCGCAATTTTCAGCCAATATCGTGCAGGCCCTTTGTGCTCAGGAAGTTAACCTTTGGGGGCCGCGACAAATTTAGTCTCGCTGTTGGTCTTGAGTTTGAACGCGCTATCGGGAATTTTCTGATTGACTTGGATGTCGGAGTACTTGGCTAACCGGTAATCGCCGCCCGGTTGCAGCAATTGCTGTCGTACAGAAATTCCTCGCGCCGGATCGATCCAAAGCAGAATCTGCGAAAAAATGTTTCGCGCACGCTCCGACTTCGGCGTGAGTTCCAGCTTCACCGTTTTTGTTCCATCCACGCTGTCTGTCCCGAGATATCTCACATCGAATGATTTCAGCATCTCGTGTCCGCTGCCGCCGAAGCCCAGTACCAGAAAGCTCTCGAAGGCCTCGCGATTCTTGCCCGCTTCGTAGGTCGTAACCCGATTTACCTTGGGCTCATAGAATTCCACCTTGCCGTTGCTGAACAGAACCGACTTGGCAGGATCGGTGACGTCCGCCATCATCTCAATGTCTTTGCCAGCACGGCGATAGTAGACCGTTCCCTTCTGCTGATCGTGCTCGTCCACTACCTTGGTGTACTGCTCCCACACGAAATTCGCTTGGGTGGTGCGAAAGTTTTTCGCCGCGGCATCCATCTGCGACAACACTTTCTCCAGCGCGTTCGAATCGCTTTCTTGCCCCAGAGTTGGAATGCTGAACGAAGCGACGAAGGCCGCCAGGAACATGATCGCTGCTGCAAGCCAGGGAAGGAAACAGAAACCAGCCGGATTCGCTCTTTTCATGCAACTCCTAGTACCCGCGGGACTGGCCTACTCTTTCTCCACCCACACCTTGTAGCTTTGCAGGTGGCCAGAGCGGTCGCGTACTTCTTCGACCTTGGAGATGGCCACGGCACCGGAGATTGGTTCGATGATGCGCAGCAGTTGTTCGCGGGTCGAAATATCCTTTTCCGATACCGCCGAAGCATCGATCTGGTAGATGAAGCCGCCGTCCGCATCGGGCCGGATGAGCACGCCGGTTTGCAGCGGCACATGCTCGACTGGCTTGTCCTTGAAGTTGATCCAGCGCGGCGACAGAAACACAAACAGCAGAATGAGCGTCACCATCACGTCATAGTGGAGGCTGCCGCGCTCGTAGGACCAGAGAATATAGCCGCGAATTGTGCGCCAGATCGAATTCATCGGCAGCGCGGGAACGCTGGTGACGTTTGGCTTCGCGTTAACGTGTTCCAAGTCTAGTGACTGCTCCTGATCTTGGCAATCGCACCCTCACGGCGCGTTATTTCCTAAAACTTCTTCGGCGTGATGCGCTCCGCGCCGACATACGGCCTCAACGCTTCCGGAATGACGACCGTTCCGTCGGCCTGCTGGTAGTTCTCCACCACCGCCAGCCAGGTTCGTCCCACCGCCAGCCCGCTGCCATTGAGCGTGTGCACAAACTCTGTCTTCCCCTTGCCCTCAGGCCGGAACCGGATATTCGCCCGGCGCGCCTGGAAAGCCTCAAAATTCGAGCACGACGAGATCTCCCGAAACAATCCCTGGCCCGGCAGCCAAACCTCGATGTCATAGGTCTTGGCCGACGAAAATCCGATATCGGCGGTGCACAACGTCACCACCCGATAGTGTAGTCCCAACCGCTGCAAAACGGTTTCCGCATCATGCGTGAGCTTTTCCAGTTCCTCGTAAGAGCGCTCCGGATGAGCAAACTTGACCAACTCGACTTTCTGGAACTGGTGTTGCCGGATGATGCCCCGCACATCCTTCCCGTAAGAGCCCGCCTCGCTGCGGAAGCAAGGCGTGTAGGCCGTGAGCAAAACCGGCAGGCGGCTCTGCTCCAGCACCTCGTCGCGGTAAAGATTGGTCACCGGCACCTCCGCGGTCGGGATCAGCCATAGATCTTTTTCCCCGTGCGGCACGCGGAACGAATCTTCGGCGAACTTGGGCAGTTGCCCGGTCCCGTACATCGAATCGGAATTCACCAGGTACGGCGGCAACACCTCGGTGTAGCCATGCTCGCGGGTGTGCAGGTCGAGCATGAAGTTGGCGATGGCTCGCTCCAGCTTCGCGCCCAAATCCCAATACACCGCAAAACGCGCCCCGGTCAGCTTCGCCGCCCGCTCCAGGTCCAGGACACCCAATTGCTCGCCGAGTTCCCAGTGCGGTTTCGGCGTGAAATCGAAGTTCGGCGGCGCACCCCAACGGCGCACCTCGACGTTATCGTCGGAACTCCTTCCAACCGGCACCGACTCATGCGGAAGGTTTGGAATGCCGGCCAGCACGCCGCGCAGCCGAGCCTCGTAATCACCCGCGGCCTTCTCTCGTTCCGGAATCTGCTCCCGCAGCGCCTTCGTCTCCTCGATCAAGGCGGCCGCGTCCTGCCCGCTCTTCTTCAGCTTGGCAATCTCCTCGGTCTTGCGGTTGCGCACCGCTTTCAGGCTCTCGACATCGGTGATGGCCTGTCGGCGCTCCGCGTCGATGGCCTGGAAGTTCTGCAACACCTCCGCGGGATTCATCCCGCGCTGGCGCAGCTTTTCCTCCACCAAGGCCAGATTGTTACGGACAAAGTTCAGATCAAGCATGGAATCCTACAGTGTACCGAAGACCGTGAAGTGGATGCACGAAGTGCGGCCGCCGCAAGAATTCGTAACCAACTCCTACTGTTGAAGTCGTATCTATTTGTCTAGAGGTCAATCACCGCGTTTAGCGCCCTCTTGCCCCCGAAGAACGGGGCTTCCGCCGGCGCGCAACGGGGCTATACTGCTAGCAATTGCTCCGGGGGATCGATTGCTTTCCGAAACTCTCAAGCAGGAACTGGCCCGCTACGGCATTGGAGAAAAAGTGCGGGCGATGCGCTGGCAAAGAAAGATGCGCCTCGTCGAGTTGGCGCATCGAACTGGCCTTTCCCCCGCCCTCCTGTCGAAGATCGAGCGCGGAAACTCCGTGCCATCGCTCCCTGCGCTGTGCGTGATCGCGGCAGCCTTCGAGGTTCGGCTCTCCCACTTCTTCCCCAAGCCGCCGCACTGCCTTCCAGCAGTCACCCGGCATACAGACCGAATCCGCTTTCCCGAGTCGATGGAGGTCGCGGAACCGGCCTACGAATTCGAGTGTTTGAATTTTCCCGTGTCGGGGCCGAAGGTCCACTGCTACCACGCCGAATTCAAGACAACCGCCAAGCCCCACTTCCACGCGCATGACGGGTTAGAGTTTGTCTACCTCATCAGCGGGGAACTGGTCCTCTCGCTCACCAAAGACGAGTTCCCGCTTCACCAAGGAGATTCGATCTACTTCGATTCCGGGGTGCCCCACTCCTACCGGAAACAAGGGGCGGAACCATGCTCCGCGTTGGTCGTCACCTTTCCGGCAATTTCCGGCGCCGGCGCGAGCTCGGACGCGGAAAGCGCCCAGGGTGCTCTCCGGTTGCGGACGCGCGAGATCTTCTGGCGCCGCGCCGGTTAACCGCTTTTTCGTCGTTTCCAACTGTATGCCCGGCTCCGACTCCGAGGCGCCCATTGCATTCGACTTTGGGACCGATCAACACAGGCGGTACACTACCCCTCGCATGAGAACCTGCCGCAAGCGTGGACCGACGATCGCTCTGGTAATCCTGCTGTTCCTGATCGCCTCCCTTCGGCCGTCGTTTGCCTCGGCATACAACGGCCATCCCCGCCTGATAGTGATCATCGTGATCGATCAGTTCCGTGCGGATTACCTCGAGCGACATCGCGATCAGTTCGGCGAGACCGGGTTTCGAACCTTCCTCGATCGCGGCGCGTATTTCGCCAACTGCCAATATGAGTACGCCAATACCCGCACTGCTCCCGGTCACGCCACGTTACTGACCGGAGCCTATACCAGCGGCCACGGCATCCTTGCCAATGAGTGGTGGGATCCGCAGAAGAAAAAAATGGTGAGCTCGGTCGAGGACGATTCGACCCGCTTGCTGGGAATACAGAGCGCGGGGCCCGGGGCGTCGCCTCACAACCTGCAGGCCAGCACCCTCGGAGACCAACTGAAGCTGGCGAGCCTGGGTAAGTCGCGGGTCTTTGGCATTGCTTTGAAAGATCGTGCTGCGATCCTTCCCGCCGGGCACGCGGCCGACGGCGCCTACTGGATCGACCCGAACAGCGGGGCCTGGGTCACCTCCACCTACTACCGCAGCGAGCTTCCGAAATGGGTAACGGACTTCAACGCGGGCAATCGCACATCGAAGTATTGGGACCGGGAATGGCGCGATGCCGACGGCGCGACCATGGGCAGCACCGCACATCGCAAACGGAAGGATGGTACCGAGGCGGGCTTCTATGACGTAGTCGGCCCCACGCCCTTCGCCAACGATTACGAATTTGAATTCGCCAAGGAACTCGTACTCTACGAGCAGGTGGGCATGGGACCCGCTACCGATCTGCTGACCATCAGCCTTTCCGCCAATGACATCCTCGGCCATCGAGTCGGCCCCGACTCTCCCGAGATGAGGGCCATGGTCCTCGCTACCGATCATCAACTCGCCACTTCTTCGATTTCCTCGGGCATCAGATCGGGATGGCCAATGTGTGGATGGCGCTGTCGGCCGACCACGGCGTCGCGCCGCTGCCTTCCCTCTCCGCCAAATTCCGGCTGGGGGGTGAGGGACTGAAGGCGGACGAATTGCGGATCAGCCTGAATAAAACTCTTTCGGCGAAGTTCTCGCCCGCTCATACCAGGGACTTCGTCGCAGCCTTCGACTATCCCGTAGCCTGGTTGAACAACGAAGCCTTCATCGAAGCCAAGGTGAAGGAGGCCGACGCGGAACATGCGGTTGGCGAGGCACTCAAGCAAATTGGGTTGCGTGGGTACTTTACCCGCTCGCAACTCGCGGCCGGAGACGTACCCAACACCGAAATGGGCCGGCAATACCTGAACAGCTACTCCAGCGAGGGTGGATGGTACGTACTCGGCGTGCCCACCCCGTTCGTGGTAGGAACGGTGAATGGAACCGATCACGCGACCCCATACAGCTACGACACCCGCGTGCCTTTAGCTTTTTACGGCCTGTCTTTCGCCTCCGGAACCTACCGCATGCATGTCGAACCGGTCGACTTGGCCGCCACTTTTGCTTCCCTGCTCGGCATCCTTCCGCCCACCCACGCAGTAGGGCGGGTTTTGACCGAGGCTCTGCCCATGCGGCGAAACGAGGCTCCTCCCGCCCCATCGGAACGATCGAAACCAACTCCTCCACCGGCCCAAATGCAGCCCGCCGCACTTCACCCTTCTTCGAGAGGAGAGGAATGACCACTACCCTTCCTGGGAAGGCGACTGATCTTAGTGTTAGCGTCGCCGGCATTCCGCTCAAGAACCCGGTGATTGCGGCCAGCGGTACGTTTGGCTATGGGATCGAATTTGAGGACGTTGTCCATCTGGAAAAGCTCGGAGGCTTCGTCGTCAAAGGCCTGTCGCGCGAGCCGATGACCGGCAATCCTCCGCCCAGGCTCTATGAAACCGCCGCCGGCATGCTCAACGCGATCGGGCTGCAGAACATCGGCGCCCGCGCATTTCTCGATGACAAGCTCCCCAAACTCCGGCAAGTCAAGAACACCGTCGTTTTTGCCAACGTATTCGGCTATACCCGCGAAGACTACGAACGCACCGTCCAGATTCTCAACGAAGGCGAAGGGATCGCTGCCTATGAGCTCAACGTCTCCTGTCCCAACACCCAGCATGGAGGCATTCAGTTCGGAAGCGATCCGCGATCGCTCGACGAGGTCGTTCGCACCGCTAAACGAGTGGCGCAGCGCCCGCTCATCGTGAAGCTCTCTCCCAATGTCACCAGCATCGCCCAGATGGCGCACGTCGCGCAGGAAGCGGGCGCGGACGCCATCTCTCTCATCAATACGTTCGTTGCGATGGCCATCGATCCCGAAACCCGCCGCCCCCGGGTCGCCAATATCACCGCCGGCCTCTCCGGGCCCGCCATTAAGCCGATTGCGCTCCGCATGGTGTATGACGCCTACCACGCGGTGAAAATCCCGATCATAGGTATGGGAGGAATTTCCCAGGCCCCCGACGTCATTGAGTTCATGTTGGCTGGCGCGACCGCAGTTCAAATGGGAACGGCCAGCTACTGGGATCCGTGCGCCACCGAAAAGATCGTGAGTGAACTCAGCATCTATTGCCAGGAGCACCGCATCGAAAAGATCTCGGAAGTCACCGGCGCGCTCATCGTCGAATAAGCTGGCCGCCCAGGGCGCCTCGCCCTGCTGAAAAACTACAGCAATCCCCACTTTCCTAAAATCGCCCCCATCACCACATAGGCGATAAGCTGGTTGCCCGTGTTGATTAAAAACAGCTTGAACGGGCGCTGGCTGAACATTTTGTCGGTCAGTTGTACGGGCATCAGGAATCCCAACCACACCGCAAAGCCGACTTTCATCCCGTACAGCGCCGTATTGATCGTGAGCCCCGCAATAACCTTGGCCAGCACGAACGCGCCCAGCAGGCACAGGATGAAGGTGATGCCATACATCTTGGCTGCACCCTTGCGCATTTCTTCCGACTTCGTCTTGTCGTCAGGATCGTAGCCCATGGCGACCATCCACGGGCGAGCACACAGGGCCGGCGAGTACCACACGAATCCCACAATCATGCTTGCGATCGCAGCGCCCAGTATGGCCCACAGGTTGATGTCGTTAAACATGCGGCCTCCCTTCGCGAATCAGGGCCCGACACCGCGGCCTGATCGGTCCGTTTGCAGGAAGAATGCAGCAAGAATGCACTAACGGCCGCGGGTATACCAGATGGAGCCCGGTGACTCATAGGTTAACCCCTCGCCCCACACCGCCTGCGTGTCGCCCTGGCTGTCGATGGCGAGCCCGAAATAGTCACCGAAGGGAAATTTGAAGCCGCTCGGGTCGATGTAGTCGAAGCCCGGCACGTAACTGGAGAGGCGCGTCTCGGCCGACCAGGTAGCGCCGCCGTTGGTAGAACTGCGGTAGTAGGTGTTCCACAACGGGCTGTTGCGCGCGTCCATCCATGCGATGCGCACATCACCCGCCGCGCCGGCCGCAATCGTTGGGAACGAGTGCGTCACCCCCGGCATCGCCCTCGACACGTCCGCTTTCGTAGACCACGTTGCGCCCGCCGTCGTAGAGGTCGAGAACGAGATGCGCTCGGCGGTCCCGTTCATTCCACCCGAGTTCCATAGCGCGTAGAGCGTTCCCGCGCTGTCCGAGGCAATCGCAATCTGCGCTCCCAGGTAGGCCCAGCCGCATTCGTCGGTAGCGCATTCCGGAGGAGCCCCAGACATGTCCAGCAGCACGCTGTTCCACGTCCTGCCTCCATCCATCGATCGGCTCACGTACAGCGCTACCGGCCCAGTCCCTCGCCGCGTTCGCGAATAAGCCGCCCAGGACACATACATATTCCCCGCCGGATCGATGGTCGCCCCACCCGCTTGCGCCCAGCCGGGCAGCGTCCTCGGATTCACCACCACCGTCGAAAACGACATTCCGCCGTCGTGCGATATCGCGGCATGAACCTCCGACGCATGGTTATAGGCCACGTATACATCGAGACCGCGCACCGCCAGTACTGGCTTGTCGGCCTCGCCCGAATCGCGAGCCGCCAGCACCACCGTCCAGGTCTGGCCAAAATCCATGGACTTGGCCACCAGAACATCGTGCTTATGGTTTTGCAGCCACGCCGCGTACACCGTGCGCCGGTCCGCCGGATCCACCGCGATTTGCGCGTCAAACTGGGCGCTGCCCAAAGGCGCGATCTCCCGCGGCGTCTCCCATGTGGCGCCGTTGTTGCTGCTGGCTACCAGGATCATGGTTGGCACCGGGCACTGCTTGCACTCCGGAACGGTCAAGTATTGCGGATAAAGAATGTACACGTGCCCGGCACCGTCGGCCGCGATGGAGGGCTCCCACTGATCGCCCACCGTGTGCCCGACTCGAGCCTGGGGCAGGAACCCCGATTCCGTTGCTCCGAACGCCGCCAGCGAGCCCAGCATCAACAGCACTGCGCCCCATACCCAGGCGATCCGGTGGCGGGCAAAACGGCTCACGTACCAACTCCTCCGAGGCACACGATATCCTTCAAAATCAAGACTCTACCCGGAAACCAGCCGATGGTCAACGAGCCATGGGACACTACCCGATTGGATTAGGCAAGGCGCCCACGATGGCGGAGCTTGGGCCCCCTCCGCCACCCAGCCACGAGGCAGGCAAAATCAATGCTGTGGAACCCCAGCAGTGGAATTCATGGGCCGCCGCGGCCCGAAGAAGAACAGCAGAATGAATCCGGCAATGTAAAACGGCGCCACCTGCGACAGCGAGAAACCGATCATGCGCAAGACCAGCCCAAACAGCGCAATCGCCTCCGACAGCGCGTACGTCATCACATACCCGGCCCGCCACCGCCCCAGCGTCGCACTGTCCTCGGGGCGCGTTCGCAATACCGCCGCCGACTGCGCCACCAGGGTCCGGCGGACCACCAGAATCACCCCAACGATCGTGATCGTCACCATCGACAAGGCATAGAACATCGTCGGGTTGTTCAGCCGCGGTACCTCCCCGATCCGTTCGCCCACCAGCACGTACAGCACGATACTCACCAACATGGCAATTTGGACCGTTCGCAACCACTTGACCGAGGCATCCATCGAAATTGATTCTGCCTTACGCGCCGATTTATCGGCAGGGGAAATTGCTAACAGCAGTTCCCGGTTTGCCAACAGCCTCAGGAGTGATCATGCGGCCCGTGCCCAGGCCGCACGCGCACGAAGACCTGAAACGAGACCGGGTTGCTGCCATAGAAACTATCAAGCACCGCCGGCTTCGAGTAGAAGGTCACGTCCGCGCCCAGCCCAAGTTGCCATGTGCGCCGCTGCACCACATTGCGGACCCCGCCGAACGTGTACGCGCCGATCCGGTACGCCGGGTGAACCGCAGCTTCCGGAAACAGCTCATCTTTGTCCACCAGTTCGAGCCGTGTAAAGAGATAATTGCGCTCCCGGAAATTCAGCGTCGACTCCGCCAGATAACTATTCAGGATCGTATTGCTGGGTTCTTTCTGCTTTCGTCCCCACACGATGGTAGTTCCCCAATTTCCCCGGGAAAGCGGCCGGTTGTATTCGATCGATGCACTTTGCCGCCGCTCATTCCCCGGCTCCAGCGCTTCCGGCTGCACCAGAAATCCGTAACTGTATTCGGCCGCCCAGTTTCGAGTGGGCGCAACACTGCCCCGAACCGACCATGAGTCCAGCGCATTGAGCTGAATGCTCCAGCGCTCCTCGTTCGGCTCGCGCCCATTGAAGACCGAACCCTCCAGCTTGATGTGATCGAAAACGAATCCCGTCGTGACTACCCCAAAGCTGGTGTGCGTCGAGTCCTGCAAGTGATGGCCAAGCGGCGCCATCGGCAGCTCGGAAGCCGAAAAGCGATGCAGGTACGTGACCGGGCCCAGTGCGGGTTCGGCGGCCGGCCCGCCATAGACAAACCACGACGCCCCCTCGCCAAGTTTTACCGTGTAGTTGGCGGACAATTCCGCGAACACGTTGTGCGGATGCTGATGATCGACCAGCGGCTCGCCATGGTAGGTCTCGCCCGTCTGAAACAGCTCGGGAAACCCCGGATGCGGCGAAGTCAGCGACTCGGCTGAAGACATTTGCCGGAGCAGCAACGTTCCCGGTCCCAGCTTATGTTGCTCCATGAACATGGCCCAATTCACCGACTCCGCCTTCCCCGCTCCACGCGGCCCGCCTTGTTGGTTGTAATCGACGAAGATCACCCCGTGCACCATGAACGACCAGCCGCCGTGCGACCACATCCAGCCCGCAACCGGAGTCGACGCCGGCTGCCATGCCGTTCCCGAACTCGCATGCCATGAGGGCAGCCACGCCGCCGTCGCCTCCTCCATCTTCATTCCCGGCATCTCCTGCATGGCGGAGGAGTCCATACGCCCAGTGGACGACGAATCCTGGGCCTCAACCCCCGCGGTCGTGAACAGCAACAAACCGACAATCAGAAACCTGACGCGCAAGCAAGCGCCTCCCACACTCGAGCACAAACCGGCCCGAGTGATCTCGCAGTCATTCCCAAATTTTTTCGAGGCTGCGCTGGAAAGCGGCTAAACGCGCAAAGGCAGGGCGCCAGGCGGATCTTCCGACGAGATTGGAGCAGGGAGAACCCTCAAACTACTCAGCACAGGACAGCCATCCGGTTGTTGATTCACAGCAGACACACATTGCAGAACGGCAGAGCCATCCGCCACCGACGGCAGTTGCGCCAGATTATGACCCGTTTGGCAGCATGCGTAGCTCACTGGAGCCGGGCTTTGGGCGGGCCCACGATGCTCGTGGCACCCTGCATTCGATGGCGTCGCTGGCGCATGCAACATGGCTGCGGAACTCGCTGGCGCCAAAGCCACCGCCATCACCAGCACCGCTGCCAGATATCGACCGACTCTGCCCATCGTGTGCACTAAGATGCGCCTTAGCCCCGGAAGGTCACAACCTTTCCGGAGTTTCTGCCGATCCTTTCAATCCATCCCTCACGACCCGGTGATCTTGAGTCGAAGATCTTCCGGTAACTTCTCCCGGATCTCTGCCGGCAAGCGGTCGTGGACCCTCCGCGCCCCAAGTCTTGCTACGTCGACCACGGTCATGGGTGCGGGAGTCGCCACCGCCACCACCAGCCAAAGCAGCGCGGACAGCCCAAACCCCGCCAGCGCCGCCAGTTCCAGCCACAGCGCATGCCGCGGGCCTAAGTGCCGGATCACCCCGAATGCCAACAGAAAAACCGCCGCCGAAAGCGATGCCAGCACGATCAACGAAAAATCAATGGTGCGATGTAAACGTTGCCGGCTCCGGCATTGCTCGCAGGCCATAAAGTGATGCTCATAGTCGGAGCGCATTTCGGCCGCCAGCCCCGAGATGTCGTACCGCCATCCGGCTAGAATCTTACCCACCAGGGGATCGACGCACTGGCTCATAGGGAATTGAAACTACAAACGGATGGGCTCTAGAGATTCCGACTGCGAAGCCAGCATCACCCGGTTGTGCAACAACGTACGACGCGGCCCAAGCGCCGCCTCTGCCGCTCTCCGCGCAAGTTCGGGATGGTTGTTCTGCTCGGAGAGGTGCGCCAACACTACGTAAGCTGCCCCTCCATCATAGCCGTTGCGGAAGAAATCCGCGAGCGCGTCATTGGACAGATGCCCCACTCGGCTCATCACTCTCTGCTTGACCGACCACGGGTAGGGGCCTACCCGCAACATCTCCAGGTCGTGGTTCGATTCCATGATCAGGACATCACACCGGCCCAGGTGGTCGCGCACGCTGGCCGGAACGTACCCCAGGTCCGTCGCGAACCCCACCTTCACCCCTTCTGCCCGGAAGGCAAATCCCACCGGATCGGCCGCGTCGTGCGGAATGGTAAATGGAGTCACTGCAATGTCTCCTACCTGGAAGCCTCTTCCCGCGTGAAACAGTTCGTGCCGCGCCAGTTCCGCCGGCTTCCCGTCCTCGTCCCGCAGCGCCCTCGCCCAGGCTTGTTTGGTGGCCCCGGTCATGAACACCGGAATCCGAAGCTTTTTGGCTAGGGTAGGCAGCCCGTAGACGTGATCGCAGTGCTCGTGCGTGATTACGATGGCAGTAATGGATCCCGGATCTTCGCCCTGCGTTCGCAGGCGCTTGAAGGTCTCCTTGCAGGAGATCCCGGCATCCACCAGAATCCGGGTGCGGGATGTCTGCACGAGCGCGCAGTTGCCGCGGCTTCCGCTCGCCAGCACCGACACAGAGACTGCCATGATGCCCTCAGGATACCCGCTCGCCCTGTGGAACCGGGAGTAACTTTCTGGTTAAGCAACACCTCGGTGTCCGGAATTCAGCACGCTCTCCCCACGCCGCAACCTCAAAATCGCCTCGCCGCCTGCGCTGCCCGCTACTTTCCCGACCAGATGTTATCGATGGCCTGCCGCATCATCGACCCGCCATACGCTCCGGCAATCCCGGGAAAGAACGCCAGGAACGACTCCCACACCTGTGCCCGGTTCGGCCGTTCGGTGAGCACCAGGTAGCCCAACACGACTGCCACTGGCACACATACCCCGACAATCGCCACCCAGCGCCACGCTCGGCGCGGTCGCAGCACTCCCAGAATCAGGCAACAGGCCACCACCAGCAGCGCGGTAAACAGTAAATCCCCCACCCGGATATCCACCCATCCCGTAAACAGCCCGGCGGCCGCCGCGAAGACATATACCAACGTGTCGCGGTCGCTCCCTGGACCGGTCTCCGGCAATACTTCTCCCCAAACTGTGGTCATCTCACCTTCGTTCTCCCGAAAACGCCCGCCGCTCGCGGCCGTTTCGAACTTGCTCACGCATACTTATAAAAGCCCCGGCCGCTCTTCCTTCCGAGCCAACCGGCGTCCACCATTTTCACCAGCAGGGGGCAAGGCCTGTACTTCGGATCACCCAGCCCATCGTGTAACACCCGCATGATGTCGAGACACACGTCGAGCCCGATGAAATCGGCCAGCGTCAACGGCCCCATCGGGTGCGCCATCCCCAACTTGAATACTTCGTCGACCGCCTCCGCCGTCGCCACCCCTTCCATCACCGCGTACATGGCCTCATTCAGCAACGGCATCAGTACCCGGTTCGACACGAAGCCGGGCGCGTCATTGACCTCCACCGGTGTCTTCTCCAGCTTCAGGGCGAGATCGCGTACCGTCTCGAACGTCGCCTGCGAGGTTGCCAGGCCGCGAATCACTTCCACCAGCTTCATCACCGGCACCGGATTGAAAAAGTGCATGCCGATCACCCGGTCGGGTCGCCCGCTCACTGCTGCCAGCTTGGTAATCGAAATCGAAGAAGTATTCGACGCCAGGATCACTTCCGGCCGCGTGAGCCGGTCGAGATCGCGAAAAATCTCCGCCTTGATCTCGAACTTTTCCGTCGCCGCCTCCACCACCAAATCGCACGCCGCCAGTTTTGCCCGGTCGAGTACACCCGTGATCCGGTCCAGCGCCGCTTTTTCGTGCTCGGCAGTGATCTTTCCCTTTGCCGTTTCGCGCGCCAGATTCTTGCGGATCGTATCCAGCCCACGATCCAGAAAGCGTTGCTCGACCTCGCACAACACCACCGGGTATCCGCAGCGCGCAAACACGTGCGCGATTCCGTTGCCCATTGTCCCGGCGCCCAGCACGCCGACGCGCTTAATCTCCATTGGCGCTCCTGTTGTCCTGCCGAAAACTGTTCAGAATATCAGAACGAAGACGGAAGAGTTGTGCGCCGGGCAAGCCGTTCCCGACCCACAGCTGCCTTGCCGGCGGAGTCGTTTTGCGTGAAACCCGGAACCCGAATAAAAGTTGCGGACCCGCATAAACATTGAGCTTCCAGCGATTCCCTGCCAATAAATTCAACCTCGCCCGCAGGCATCGCCCAACCCTCTGCGGGCATCGGATTCGGGTAGAAGTGCAAGCGCTCCATCGGCGCGGAGGTGAGTATGAGGCAGATAAGGATCGCAGCAATGGCGGTGGCCGCCGTCCTGACCTTGGCAACCTGGGCGTTCGCGCAGGATTACGATCGTGACGACTATCGCGGAGGCGTGGCGCAGGCCCAGCAGTACGGTTATCAGAGTGGATACAACGACGGGATTCGGAAGGGTCAGCACGAAGGCCGCGAGAATGATCCCTACGACTACCGCACGCCCGACTGGCGCAAAGCCACGCACGGCTATCAGCCCTGGATGGGACCGGTCGACATCTTTCAGCGTGGGTACCAGCAGGGTTACGTAACCGGATTCCGCGCCGGCTTCAGCAGCGAGCGTCCGGGCTGGCGTGGCGGCGACCGCGACGACTTCCGCCCAGGCGACCGCGAGGATTTCCACGGCGGCTACAACTACGACAACCTTGCCTACAACACCGGCTACCAGGACGGAGCCTCGGTAGCTCGCGACGACGTGTGGCACAACAAACCGCTGAACCCGAATCCACGCGGCAAGTACGACGACATGGACCACGGCTATCGTCGCGACTTCGGCGACAAGAACTACTACAAGCAGCAATACGCGGCCGGCTACCGAGCCGGCTACGAATCCGCCTTCAGCCGTCGCTACTGACGCCGCACGCGGCAAGACTAAAACGATGCAACAAAAACGATGCAACAAAAATGACGGGCGCTTGCGCCCGTCTTTACGTTCCTTGTGGTGATTTTCCCGCGGCCAACGCTTGGCTGGAGTGCTGATTTTTTCCGCGCCTGACGCTCAGCTGCAAAAGCGGATCTGTCGAGGGGAATGTGCCTAGCCGGCCGATGGAGTCTTGGTCGCTTGCTTCGCGACAGCCAGCCGCGCCAGCGCTTTGGCCAGCGCCTGCTGCGCTCGATGCACGTCTACGCTCGGATCGCCGCTCGACAACCGCTTCTCCGCCCGATCCTTCGCGCGCTCGGCTCGATTGGCGTCAATGTTCTCGGCTCGCTCCGCAGTCTCCGCCAGCACGGTGACTTTTTCTGGCAGAACCTCCGCAAAGCCCCAGGCCACGGCCAGGTAATGCGTCTCTCCCGCGCCCCGGTACGTCAACTGTCCCGCGGCAAGCTCGGTGATCAGCGGCGCATGCCCCGGCAGAATTCCCAGATACCCATCCTTTCCGGGCAACTGCAACTCCTCCGCCACGTCCTTCACCACCATCTTCTCAGGAGTAACAATCTCGAGTTGGAAAGTATCTGCCATAAAATCGGCTTCACGCTTCGGGCTTTAGGCCTCAGGCTTCAGGCTTTAGGCTCCAGGCCTTAGGCTCCAGGCTTCAGGCCTCAGGCTTTAGGTTTTCTTCGCGGCCTTCGCGAATCCTTTGCGTCCTTTGCGGTTCAAGCTTTCCTTCCCCGGATGCAATCTGCAATGCAGCGTCTCTCTGCAACCCTCCAAGCATTCCAACCACGACTCCAAAACCTGCCCCTACGCCGCCGCCTTCATCTTCTCCGAAGCTTCCAGCACCTCATCGATCGTGCCCTTCATATAGAAGGCCTGCTCCGGGATGTCGTCGTACTTGCCCTCGACGATTTCCTTGAACCCCTTCACCGTGTCGGCCACTTTCACGTAGCGCCCCGGCGAACCCGTGAACTGCTCGGCCACATGGAACGGCTGCGACAAGAAGCGCTGAATCTTCCGCGCCCGCGCCACCGTCATCTTCTGGTCTTCGCTCAGTTCGTCGATGCCCAGAATCGCGATGATGTCCTGCAGATCCTTGTAGGTCTGCAGCGTCTTCTTCACCAACTGCGCCACGTCATAGTGCTCCTGACCCACAATGCGCGGATCCAGAATGCGCGACGTGGAAGCCAGCGGATCGACCGCCGGGTAAATCCCAATCTCGGTCAGCGCGCGCGAAAGCACCGTCGTCGCATCGAGGTGGGCAAATGTCGTCGCCGGCGCCGGATCCGTCAAGTCATCCGCGGGCACATAAATCGCCTGCACCGACGTGACCGACCCCTTCTTCGTGGAAGTGATCCTCTCCTGCAACTCCCCCATTTCGGTCGCCAGGTTCGGCTGGTATCCGACCGCGCTGGGCATGCGGCCCAGCAGCGCCGATACTTCCGACCCCGCCTGCGTGAAGCGGAAGATGTTGTCGATGAACAGCAGCGTGTCGGCCCCTTCCACATCGCGGAAGTATTCCGCCACCGTCAGCCCAGTCAGCGCCACTCGCAGCCGCGCCCCGGGCGGCTCGGTCATCTGGCCATAGATCAGCGCGGCCTTCGATTTCGACGGATCCCCTGGCTTGATCACTCCCGACTCGGTCATTTCGAGCCACAGGTCATTTCCTTCGCGCGTGCGCTCGCCCACGCCTGCAAACACGGAGTAGCCGCCATGCTGCTTGGCGACGTTGTTGATCAGTTCCATGATCACGACCGTCTTGCCGACGCCCGCGCCGCCGAACAACCCGATCTTGCCACCCTTCAGGAACGGCTGGATCAGGTCCACCACCTTCACGCCCGTCTCAAACATCTCCGCCGTCGTCGACTGTTCGTCGAAGGCCGGCGCCGGACGGTGGATGGGCAACCTCTCCTTGTACTCGATCGGCCCGAGTTGATCGACCGGCTCGCCGACCACATTCATCACGCGCCCCAGCGTCCCGTGGCCCACCGGCACCGAGATCGGCCCGCCCAGGTCGACCGCCTTCATGCCCCGCACCATGCCGTCGGTGGGCTGCATCGCCACGCAGCGCACCCGCCCTTCGCCCAGGTGCTGCTGCACCTCGACGATGACGCTGATCGGTTCCGGCACCTGGAAGCCGTCACTGACCACCTTCAGCGCCTCATAAATCGGCGGCATCGTCGCTTCTTCAAACTGCACGTCCACCGCCGGACCAGCGACCTGAATTACGTGTCCAATATTTTCTGCCATAGGATTCCGACTCTCCGAGGCTTTCCGCTCTCAGCCATCCGCCCGTACCGCTGAATTCTGAAAGCTGAAGGCCGAGAGCTGACAGCTGTCTTACAGCGCTGCCGCTCCGCTTACAATCTCGATAATCTCTTTCGTGATCTTCGCCTGCCGCGCCCGGTTCATCGCCAGCGTCAGCGAATCGATCATGTCGGTGGCGTTGTTGGTGGCCGCTTCCATGGCCGTCATGCGCGCGGCGTGCTCGGCGGCCACCGACTCCAGCAAGGCATGGAAGATCTGGATCCCGACATACTTGGGCAGCAGATCGCGAAACAATTCGTCGGGCGGCTGTTCGTAGATATAATCCACCTCCGCCGTCCCGAATTTTGCCGCCTTCTCTTCCGCTTCCTTGTCAGATGGCGCTCGCATGCCGACCCCGGCCGCCACTGCCGCTTTCCGCGCTTCGACTTTTTCCTTTTCGGTTTGTTCGCGGACCTGCTTCACGTCGATGGTTCCAATCTTTCCGATGGGAAGCACAACCTCGACCAGCAGCCGCTGCTGGATGACCGACTTGAACTCGTTGTATACCAGATAAACGCCGTCGATCTCGCCCTTGCAGTAGCGCTCAATAACCTTGCGCGCGATCTCATTGGCCAGCGAATAATCAAACTTGTTCAGCACGCCGATTCGATCCCCGATCAGCGTGGTGCGCGGCCGCTCGCTCGATTCCGCCTTGCGCGGCTCCTCCGTCGGGTACCGGCGGCGGAGAAAGTCGCGCGCCTTCCGCCCAATCGTCTCGATTTCCACGCCCCAGCCTTGGTTTTCTGCTCGTTGAATCGTCTCCAGGGCAGTCTTGAGGATGTTGGTATTGAACGCCCCCGCCAGTCCCTTGTCGCCGGAAACCACGATCAGCAGGACGTTCTTCTCTTCCCGCTGCGCCAACAGCGGGTGCCGCGGCTCGCCCGTCTCCGGATCGTAGATCTCCGCCCGCGACACCAGCGACCTCAGCACATTGGTCAGCATGTGCGAGAAGGGACGCGCCGCCAGCGCGCGCTCCTGCGCCCGGCGCAACTTCGCCGCCGAGACCATCTTCATGGCCTTGGTAATCTGCCGCGTGTTGGTCACGCTGCGGATGCGCCGCCGGATGTCGAGTACATTCGCCATGGTGTCGGCTTACTTCGCCTGCCGCGTGGCCACGAATTGATCCTTGGCTTCCTTCACCACTTTGTGCATCTCCGACTTCAGCCCATCGTCGAGAATCTTCTTCTCCATGATCGTCTGCAGCAGTTTGGGATTCGTCGTCTCCACGTACTGGTACAGCTCCCGCTCGAAGTCCAGCACCTGCTCCACCGGCATGTCATCGAGGTAGCCGCTGGTTCCCGCGAAGATAATCAGGATCTGCTTGGAGAACGGCAGCGGCGAGAATTGTTTCTGCTTCAGGATCTCCACCAGCCGCTGGCCGCGGTTCAACTGCTGCTGCGTCGCCTTGTCGAGATCGCTGCCAAACTGCGCAAAGGCCGCCAGTTCCCGGTACTGCGCCAGTTCCAGCTTGAGCGAGCCGGCCACCTGCCGCATGGCCTTGATCTGCGCGCTGCCGCCCACCCGGCTTACCGAGATGCCGACGTTCACTGCCGGCCGCACCCCCGAGTTGAACAGGTCGGTCTCCAGGAAGATCTGGCCATCCGTGATCGAAATCACGTTGGTCGGAATGTAGGCCGAAACGTCGCCCGCCTGCGTCTCAATGACCGGCAACGCGGTCAGCGATCCTCCGCCCTTCGCGTTGCTCAACTTCGCCGCGCGCTCCAGCAGCCGCGAGTGCAGGTAGAACACGTCGCCGGGATACGCCTCGCGCCCCGGGGGGCGCCGCAACAGCAGCGAGATCTCGCGATACGACGCCGCGTGCTTCGAAAGATCGTCATAAATCACCAGCGCATGGCGCTTGGTATCGCGGAAGTATTCCCCCATGGCGCACGCCGCGTAGGGCGCGATGTACTGCATCGGCGCCGGCTCCGAGGCCGAGGCCGCCACCACCACGGTGTACTCCATCGCGCCGGCATCTTCCAGAATCTTCACCACCTGCGCAATCGATGACCGCTTCTGCCCGATCGCGCAGTAAATGCAGATCAGGTCGTTGCCCTTGCTGTTAATGATGGTGTCGAGCGCGATCGCCGTCTTGCCCGTCTGGCGATCCCCAATGATCAACTCGCGCTGGCCGCGTCCAATCGGAATCATCGAGTCGATCGCCTTGATGCCCGTCGCCATCGGCTCCCGCACCGGCTGCCGGTCAATCACCCCCGGCGCCAGCCGCTCCAGCGGTATGTACTGCGAGGTCGAAATCGGCCCCTTGTCATCGATCGGCTGGCCCAGCGAGTTCACCACCCGCCCCACCACCGCATCGCCCACCGGCACGCTCATGATGCGACCGGTCCTTTTGACCTCGTCGCCTTCCTTGATCTCGGTGTAGTCGCCGAGCAACACCACGCCCACCTGGTCTTCTTCCAGGTTCATGGCCAGTCCCGCCACATCGTGCGGGAACTGCAGCAACTCGCCCGCCATCACTTTGTCGAGGCCATACACGCGCGCGATGCCATCGCCCAGCGTGATGACGGTGCCCACTTCGTCCACCGCGATCTTGGTTTCGTAATTCTCGATCTGCTCGCGAATCAGTTGTGTGATTTCGTCTGCCTTGATTTGCGCCATATGAGTCAGCCTTCAGTCCCTGCGCCGGCCGGTGCCGGCGCACCGATTCTCTTGCCAAACGAGGAAGGACCTGTTTTCAAAGCCTCGGCCCGAGCCCAAGAGTGAACTTCCCTGCCTACACTGCGTTCGACACGATCTGTTCGCGGATTCGCATCAGCTGTCCGCGTATCGATCCGTCGTAGATCGTGCTGCCGACGCGCACCACCGCGCCGCCGATCAGGGTTACGTCCCGCGTATATTTTGCCCGTACCCGCTTGCCGGTCAACTGCTCCACCTGCGACTCCAACGCGCGCCGTTCGGGAGGGCTGAGCTCGCGTGCCGTGGAAATCTCGGCCTCGGCAAATCCCAGGCGCTCGTCGAACTCCTTCGCCACTTGCCGCACGATCGGTTCGAGAAATGGAATCCGCCGGTGATCGATCAGCACCGCGATAAAGTTGCGTACCGGCTGCGAAAAACCTTCGCGCCCCGCCACCGCGTCCAGCACGCCGCGCTTCTGCTCGGCCGGTACGGACGGGTTCTCCCAGACGCGCCTCAGCTCTTGGTTGCTCTGGACGAGCGTCTCCACCGAATCCAGTTCCGCCATCACCCGGCCGCTGTCCAGGCGCTTCTCCAGCACCACATCGGCGAAAGCTCGCGCATACACGCTGGCCACGGAAGCCATTTAGTTCTTGCTCCCTTCGCCGGCAATCTGATTGGAAAACCGCCGCACCAGCGCCTCATCCGTCGCAGCATCCACATGGATCTGCCGCTGCGCCAGGGTCACCGCCAGGTCGGCCGCATAGGTCGTCAGGTCGCGCCGCGCCGCCTTGGCCGCGGCCGTTATCTCCTGCTCTGCCGCCTCCACGATCTTGCGTCCCTCTTCTTCGGTCGCGGCTCGCAGGCGCGCCTCTTCCGCGGCGATCTCGTGCTCGGCGGACGTGCTCATTGCCTTGATCTCGTCGTCCAGCCGGCCCAATCGCGCCTCGATGTCGGCCAGCCGCCGGTTGGCATCTTCACTCGTGCGCCGAGCTTCTGCCATCGCTCGCTGAATCGACGCGGTACGATTGCGAAACATTCCCGGCAAGTACTTCTTCCCCGCCCAATATAAAAGCGCGATCACCACCGCGAAGTTCAAGCCCACCGCAACCCAGTACGCCAGTTCGACATTGCCCCCCAGCACTTTCGCCAGCCAATACACCGCCGGCGACTTCTTGAAGGAACTATGGTCTTCTTCGCCCGCCGCCTCGCGCGTCTCCCGAGCCAGTTCCGCCCCTACGCCGGGCGGCTCGGGCTGTGCCTGCTCATCACTTGCCTTTTGCTGCTGAGCCGGCTCGGCATTCGCTTGAACTCGCCCCAATGCACCCACGCTGAGCAGACACACCACCAGGCCCGCGACGAACCAGGGAAACATTCGGAAGGTGCTTCTGCGATGGATCATCACCGGCCACCCGCTGGACTTTGCGATGCGGTTGGACTCAATACCGTACGGACGATCTCTGTGGCCAGGCGCGCCGACTCCGCCTGCAAGGTGGCCTGCGCCGCTACTTTCTCGTGCTCGATCGCAGCCTTGGCTTCGGCAATCCTCTCCTGCGCCTTGCTCCGGGCCGACTCGATCGCGGCTGCCCGCGCTTCCTGGAGTTGCTTGCGCCGCGCCTCCTGCGCCCGGAAGGCGGCCAGCCGCGCCTCGCGCAAGCGCTGCTCATACGCGCTCGTGTGCGCTTCCGCTTCCAGCGTATCCGCCCGCGCCTTCTCGATCGCCCCTTCCGTCCGTGCCCGGCGCTCCGCCAGCACCCGGCTCAAGGGCCGATGCACCATCAGGCTGTAGCACCCCCACAACAGCACCAAAAGCACCATCGTTGGGATGGACCCGAGCAGTAATTCGCCTACTTGCTGGAGCGTCTGTTCCATAGGGTGCTGGCGAACCGGAAGTCTGGTGGCTACAAAACTCTTAAAGCTAGCAGTTGGAGTAGCTTATGTCAACGAAAAGGGCCGATTTTCGGGGCTTTTGTCCCACTCTGGGACGCAAAACCCAGCCTCCTATCCAACCCTCTGCGGCCACCCTCTGCGGGGGGCTATGCACGGGATTGCGAACTAATCCTTGACATCTGCCGGAACAGGTCTACCATGAAGCTATCACCTCCGATCCAATTCAGGATCGAATGGGCCGATAGCCAAGAAAAGTCACCGCTTTTTGGCTGCCGGCCCATTTTATTTCCGCCGTGTCGCCAATGGAGCGCCGGGCGTCCCCGCCCGGCAAAATGCGCACCATCTAACATCCGAAGAATCACCCTCAACTCGAACCTCGTAGCGCGTCGCGCGTAGCTCGAAGCTCGCAGCTCGAAGCTCCTACCTCTCCTTCACCCACTCCCGCACGCTCCGCACCACCGACTCCGGCGCCTCGGCCTCCATCTCCACCAACCCGTCCTGGTACGCGCGCGAGTAGATCCTCGCCTTGGCCGCCAGCATCGCCAGCACTTTGCCTTCCCGCTGCGGCACGCTCAGCCGCACCCGCCGGATCGGATCTTCGTCCAGCACCTGATCGATGCGCTCGAGCAACGTGTCCACCCCGACGCCACGCGCCGCGGAAACGTGCACCGTCGTCGCATCGTCTCGCAAAGCTTCCCGCTGCTTGGGCTCGAGCAGGTCAATCTTATTCATCACGTGCAGCCGCCGTTTCCTCTCCGACTCCAACTCCTTCAGCACGAGCTCGACCTGCGCATCCTGCTCGGCCGTCAGCGGACTGCTCGCGTCCGAAACGTGCACGACCAGCGCCGCCCGCTGCACCTCTTCCAGCGTGGCCCGGAACGCCGACACCAGCGTGTGCGGCAGGCTGCGAATGAAGCCCACCGTATCCGACAGCAGCACCTTGCGCTTCGACGGCAACTCCACCGCCCGGATCGTTGGATCCAGGGTGGCGAACATCTTCGACGAAGCCAGCACGTCCGCCTTGGTCAGCACATTGAACAGCGTCGACTTCCCGGCATTGGTGTAGCCGACCAGCGCGACCGTCGCCACCGGCACCGATTCCCGCCGCTGCCGCTGTTGCGCCCGAATCCGCCGCACATTCTCGATCTGCTCCTTCACATGCCGGACACGCCGGTAGATTTTCCGCCGGTCGGTCTCCAGCTGGGTTTCGCCCGGGCCTCTGGTCCCGATGCCGCCGCCCAGCTGCGACATCTCCACCCCGCGCCCGGCCAGGCGCGGCAGCAGGTACTCCAGTTGCGCCAGCTCCACCTGCAATTGCCCTTCGCGGGTCTTGGCGTGGCGCGCAAAAATGTCGAGGATGAGCTGCGTGCGGTCGATCACCCGCTTCTGGAGGATGCGCTCAATGTTCCGCTGCTGGGACGGAGACAGGTCGTGGTCAAACAGGATCAGGTCCACCGCTCCCGACTCGGCGGCGCCTGCAATTTCCTCCAGCTTCCCCGCCCCGATGAGCGTCGCCGGGTCCAGGCGATCCCGCCGCTGGAGCATTTCGCCCACCACCGTCGCGCCCGCGCTCGTCGCCAGGGTTCGCAATTCGTCCAGCGACTCTTCTGCGCTGAATTCCGGGATTTTTGGCGCCTTTGCGCCCGCCGTCAGGCTGGTCGCCGCATCGCGCGCCGCCTGCGCGCCGGCGGTCGGCGCGCGCCGCTCCCCGCCGCCACGGCGCGGCCGGTAATCGATGCCCACTAGAAACGCACGCTCCCCGCTGTCCCGACGGTCGCGCTCGGCCGAACCGCGCGCACGCTTCAGCGCCCGGCGTACCGGATCGTCGTTCCCGGAGTTCTTCGAATCTGTGCTGCGCAACGGAGAGGCGCCTATCCTTCTGTGCCTGTGCCCGAAGTTGGCGGAACTGTCGGAACCGCTGCTGGAGCCGATGCGGCCGCTGCCGGTTTCGCCTCGCCATGCAACGTGTGCACGGCGTGCCCGAGCCGGCCCATGACCACCGTCGAAATGGCGTGTTTGAAGATCAACTGTTCCTGATTGTTGGTTTCCAATACAACCGAGTACTTGTCAAAGGAGCGAATCCGGCCCGTTAACTTCACCCCACTTAGCAGATAAATCGTGATGTTCTGCTTCTCTTTACGGGCTGTATTGAGAAAAGAATCCTGAATGTTCTGCGCCGGCTTGTTTTCCATCGCCGATCTCCTTTGTCTTTTGACTAACCTGCTCAGCTGCCCTCGCTACTCCCGAGTTGCGAAGCGCAGGGGGGACATCCCACTCGGCGCGACCCCACTCCGGCCGCCGTCCCAAGCAAGGCAACTCCTCGTACGATACGGCCTCATTCCCGACTTTTCAACCGCGGTTTCTACTCGATTGTTCACCTGACGATGAGCCCCAGACCGCCATCTCCGGCCACCATTCCGGGTTCTGGCCGCCTCCAACCAATCTCCGCCTGCCCCCCAAGAACCCGCCACTGCCAACCGGCCACTGGCAACTGACAACTGGCAACTGACCACTGGGCGTCCGTGTACAATCCGCCAGAAAGATCCCTAGCAGGAGGAGTTCGAATGTCGCTCGCTGCATTCGCTGTCCCCAGCATCCACCCTCCCACCGACTTTCAGACCAACTTCCTCATGTTCTGGCGGTGGCTGCATTTCCTCGCGGGCATCACCTGGATCGGCTTGCTCTACTTTTTCAATCTCGTGAACAGTCCCCTGATGAAAGAGCTCGACCCCGTCACCAGGGGCAAGGTCTATCCCCCGCTGATGCTGCGCGCGCTCTGGTGGTTCCGTGTGTCCGCAGTCGTGACCGTGATTGCCGGGCTCGCCTACTACGGTTCGATCGTGGGCGCCGACGCCCGCAATGCCAGCGCCTCCGGCGGCCCGGTCTTCGCCAGCTTCTTCATCATCTGGACGATTGTCTGGGCAATCCTCTATGCGGTGCTGCTCCCCGGCAAGGGCGCGCTCGATAAGGGACCGGTAATCGGCGTGATCTACGCCATCGTGGTCGCGGCCGCCGCCTACCTGTTTCTCAGCCTGAACAGCCGCGGCTGGGAGAGCAATCGCACCCTCGCGATTGGCATTGGCGGTGGCATCGGCTGGGTCATGATGTTGAACGTCTGGGGCGTCATCTGGCGTATTCAGAAACGCATTATCCAGTGGACCAAAGAAAATGCCGAACAGGGCACGGCGATTCCCGATCAGGCCAAGCGCATGTCGCGCATCGCCTTCCTGACCTCGCGCGCCAACGCCTATCTCTCCATCGTGCTCCTATTCTTCATGGGCGCCGCCAGCCACTACCCGATGTTTGGGCGGTAAGCCCGTGCAGCATTGGCGGGATCGAGCTCCCTGCTATCCACACCCGCAAAAAAAACCGCCTGCGGATCGCTCCGCAGGCGGTGGAAATCGATTGACCCGGTGCCTAGAAGTTCAGCTTCAACGCTACCTGCATTTGGCGAGCTGACGTCGTCAAGTCCGGTCTCGCCACCGTTGAAGTGATGAGGCCGAAAATCGGCGACCCCAGCTGGTTCCCCTGCTGCGCCGTGTCGGCTCCTGGGTTGCTGAAGTGCGGGTGGTTGAAGATGTTGTAGCCCTCCACCCGGAGCTGGAGATCGAAGCGCTCGGTCAGCTGCATGTGCTTCGCAAACGCCAGGTCGAAATCTACGTAGCCCGGTCCATAAAAGTGATTGCGGCCAACGGTTCCCGGCCCGGTGAATAGGGGCCCTCCGTTCGCATCCGTGCGCTGCGAGAAGGCGTCTGGATTGGTGAACCACACTTTGTTCCCGGTGATTCCCGTATTCGCTCCGGGAGCAAACGGGTCCCCCACCAGATCTGCACGGCCGCTGAGCCCGGTGCGCTCCATGTCGGTAGTGCTGAAGACATCGAAGGGATGCCCAGTCTGCAGCGTCGTAACCCCTGCGAACTGAATCCCCTCAAAAATTCGGCCGACAGCACCCTGGCTCAAATAGCTCTTTCCTCTGCCAACAGGCGCTTCCCACAGATAGCTGACTACACCTACATGGCGAATGTCGTTGTCGGAGTTCCCGCGCTCCTCACTTAGTATTCGCGAGTTACGTGGAAAACCACGATTGCCGGCAGCAGGCGCCAGCGGATCGTTCGAATCATCGATGGCGTGCGCCCATGTATAGGCTCCTTGCAACTCCAGGCCGTGGCTCATCCGGTGATTGATCTTGGCTTGGAAGGAATTGTAGTTTGAATTGCCCACAGATCGCTGATAGAAGGGCTGGTTCAGCGCATTGTACTGAACGGCGTCAAATGGCAGCCGGCCCAGTTCCGCTCCCTGGAACAGATTCTGAAACGTAACCGTGGCCGGTGTACAGCCGAACGCGTTGGTCGGATCACTGCAGAACGCAACCAGCTGGTTTACCAGGTTCGGATCCGGCGGATTTCCGTCCATCTCCCGGTAAATATGGGTCCCTTTCGACGCCACATACCCGATGTCGAGCGTGTTATCCCTCGATAACTCCCGCTGTATACCAAAGCTCCAGTTCGCGCTCGATGTGTTCTTGAAGTTCGGGTCGAAGATGATCGGGGACTGTAGCGAACCATTCGGAATGATCGCGGACGGCGTCGTCTCCGGAACGTTGGGCAAGGGGAAGGCTCCGTTGATGCCTCCACCATAGAATCCGTTAATCGTATCCAGGGGAAAGCTGCGATAGTCCTGCTCAAAGGGCGGGTTGCCCCGAGCGTTTCCAAACAGATTGCCAAACACCCGGTCGTGGAATATTCCGAACGCCCCTCGAACCGCAGTCTTGCCGTCTTTCCATGGATCCCACGAGAATCCAATCCGCGGTTCAACGTTGCTATAGTCTTGCTTGTAGATCGAGTTCCCGGTCCCCGGTCCCACGATGCTCATCGTCAGCGGAGGCGCCGAGGTCGGGTCCACTAACAGATTCGAGAAGTTCGCATTCTCCTCGTACGGAACCCCATCCAGCTGATACCGCAGTCCCAGGGTGAGCGTGAGGTTGGGGCGTACCTTCCACGAATCTTGCCCAAACCAGTCGTACTCGTGTTGCCGGAAGTCCTTGTTGTCCGTTGCCTGCCGCACCGCAGACTTGTTGAAGAACTCTGCGTTGACGTCGCTCCACACCAGTCCGTAGTACGCTGCTGCCGCGTCCTGTAACTGGACCGTCGCGTCCGGCACGCCTTGCACCAGTTGAATCCCGAAATTGAACGCTGTCGCCAAACCAACCTGGCGCCGGGAATAGAAATTATTCGGACCTGTCTCTCCAATGTTGCGGAAGTCCCCACCGAACTTGAACGTGTGTGTGCCGTGTACCCAGCTCAGCGTCTCGGAGAGGCTCGTGGTTCCTGTCTTCCGCCACTGCCCATTGGACGCCAGCGACGTGCAGCCAATGCTGGTAAATGGATCCGTATTGAAGTCCCAGCCATTGCCGAACTGATCCAACTGCGGGGTCGCGCTGTCAACTACCCCCAGCCCGGTGCACCCAAAGTTGGAATAAGCCTTGTTCCAGCCAAACGTAAAGCTGTTGATCAGGTTGTTGGTAAGGGTTGACGTGAGATTGGCCGAAATCCCTTGGGCGATCGCCTTCTCGCTCATCCCTCCGGTGTTGCCCGGCAAGATGTCATAGTGAAACGGATTCGGATCGTAGAAGTGATCATACGCATACCGCGCGCTAAAGGATTCCCGATCCGTGAAATGATGATCCACCTTAAGAACCGTTTCGTAGCTGTTTTGCTGGGAGCTGCTCGGGTAGAGCAGCGTCCCGGTAAAACCGTCGCCGTTGTCAATCGTAGCCGCCGGATATAGGCTCAAAACCTTCTGCATCGTTGGATCTAACGGTGCGGGCGGCAAAACCACCGGCACTCCAAACTGCTCCAGAATCGTCGGCGTTGCGTTATTCGCCCCGTTTTGCGTGATGTCTACCGGGGTCCCGTTAACCGTGAATTGCCCGGTCTTGAACGCCGCGGTTGGCACAATCGCCTGGTTGGTGAGGGTGGTCCGAAAACGCTGGAACTCCTGGTTGAAGAAGAAAAAGGTCTTGTTCTTGATGATCGGGCCGCCGATGCTATAGCCGAACTGGTTGCGCGTATAGGGATTCATCTTGCCCTGCGACTCCGGATTGAACCAGTCCCGGGCGCCCCCAAAGCTGTTCCACCGTCCGAATTCGTACGCACCGCCGTGAAAGCTGTTGGTGCCGCTCTTGGTTACCACATCGACGATGGCGCCGGTGTTCCGCCCGTATTCCGCGTTGAAGTTGTTCGTGATGACTCGGAACTCTTCGGTCGAGTCCGGGTTCGCGCTCAGAATTCCATCCGGAATGCCGGGTACCGAGGTATCGTTGTTATCCACCCCATCCAACAAAAAATTGTTGTTGCGCTCCCGGGCGCCGTTCACCGTGAAGCCTCCCAGAGAACTGTTGGTTTGCGAGGTCCCCGGCGATAGCAGCACTAGACTGTAGGGATCCCGGGTGATCAGGGGCAGGTCCAGAATGTTCCTTGAGTCGACCAGGTTGCTGACTTGAGACGTTTCCAGATCGACCGGAGGCACTTCGCTTGCCTTCACCACCACCTCTTCGCTGACCGCTCCGGGCTCCAGGTTCGCGTCAATGCCCAATACCTGCGCGACCGTCAACTCAACCCCGTCCAGATGGTAGACCTTGAAACCGGCCTGCGTGATGTTTACTTCGTAGCGACCCACCGGCAAATTCGGAAGACTGAACATGCCCGTCGCGTTGGTTTTGGCAACCCGCTTGGAGTTCGTCGCCACGTTCCGCACCGTTACTTCGGCGCCCTGCACCATGGCGCCGCTCTTGTCCGCCACCGTGCCTTGGATCGCGCCCGTCTGCGCGAATACTGCTCCGGTCATTGCCAGCAGGAACAATCCCCACCGGATCACACTCCAAAACCCGAGCTTCTTCATCCGTTTCCTCCAAGACTTTCCGGTTTCTTACGCCAGCCAACGCCAACACGCACACCACGGCTGGCACTTGCGTCGGGGCCGCGTACACGGAGGGAGGCACTCCATGCTTGCACGCCACTTTCCAAAACGCTGTGACCCATGACCACGCGTTTTCAGCGAATTGATGCCGCCTTCACCCACTCTGCTCGCGCCGCCGCGTCGCCTGTCTCACCCTCTGCCGGTCCAGGCGTCTCAATCTGAGAGCAGCTGAGACGCTCACGCTCGTCTCATCCGAACCGAATGCCCCCCACGCACCCGCTTTCTGCCGACTGATCGGCAGGCCGTGAGACCTTTGGTCGCCCCGCTCCTCGCGGTCATCCCGCACACTCCGCGCGCGTTCGCACCGACAATCCGCTCGCCCGTGCCAGCGCTTTCCAGCGCCTGCCCCATTTGAATAAGTTCGGAGACAAAAAAAGCGGGCGGCCTCTTATGAGGCCGCCCGCAGAGGAACGTTCGAAGAATCTAGAACGAGAACTTCGCCTGCAGCTGAATGATCCGCTGCGAAGTATCCGTAATCAGACCAGAACCGTAGATGCTGGTCGGCGAACTGGCGGCCTTCTGAATCGAGCCGAAGTTCGACGAGTTGTCCACGTTCATAATCGGGAAATAAAAGTTGGGGTGATTGAACAGGTTGAAGAAGCGCGCGCCAAGAGAGAACTGCGCCCCCTCCCACTTGGGAACGCCGAACGACTTCTCCACCGAAAAGTCGGTGTTGAAGTAATTCGGCCCGTAGAACTGGTTCCGGCGTGTGGCGGCGAAATTGGTGGTTGGGTCCGCGAAGTTCGCCGACGACAAGCACGGATTTCCCACCTGCGCTGCCGACGAACCGCACGTGAAGCCCGTTGGCCCCACGATCTGAGGGAAGATGTAGGCCGTGTTCGAGGGGCTGCCGTAATTGTCATTCTGCAGCCCGCCCGTGTAGGTGCTGGAGAAGGGACTGAACGGCATCCCGGTGTGCGCGATAATCGTGCCCGAGAGCGTCCATCCCTTGATCAGCGCGTTCGGACCCCAACTGGTCAGGTGACGGAAGGCATCGCTCCACACGTAGTTCATCAGGAACGTATGCCGCACGTCGTAATCCGCATTGCCGTAGTTGTACTTGGCGATATTCTGCGGATCGACCGCTTAGACCACGTCGGCATACTGCCCCGACGTGTTCAGCCCGAAGGGCGATAGCGAGTTGTTGGAGATTTCATCCAGCGCGTGGGCCCAGGTGTAGCTGGCCTGGAACTGGAAGCCGCCCGACATCCGGTGCGTGAGGCTCGCGGTCAGCCCGTTGTAGTTCGAGTTGGCCACGTTCTGAATCTGCGTAACCTGGCCGAACCTGGTGTCCGGGGCGGTGGTGGGCAGGTTGCCAAACGAGCTAATGGGCAGGCCGCTCGCCGCATCGCAGCAGAATGCGTTCAGCGCCGAATTCGAAAGCTCTTCATGAGATCCGTGGTTGCCCACGTACATCACGCTGAGCGTGTCGTGATTTCCCAGTGCCTGCTGGAACTCCAGGCTCCACTTGTAGTAGACGGGAACTTTCACGGCAGTCGGGTTGGTAAAGGTAAACGGGGGCACCGGAAGTCCGGCGGCATAGTTCTGCTTGAAGCTTTCATTCGCCGCCAGCGACTGTTGGTACAGCGTGCACGCCCCATTGTTGCAACCGCCGGGGTAGTTGCCGACTTGTTCCGGTGAGACGAACCCTCCCGAAGTGTTGAAGCCCGGGTCCAGCGGTGCGCTCTGCAGAATGCTGTCGATCGCGCCGGTCGGGACCGAATCGGCAAAGATGCCGACTCCGCCGCGGATCACGCGCGTCTGCGAACCGCCCGGCGACCAGGCAAACCCGATCTTCGGCTGTGCCACCCACGACGTAACCGACGGAAACGCCTGGTTCAAGCCGCTCTGGACTGCCGTGTTGACCGGCTGGCCCGACTGCCCGAACGCGCCCGGTGCAAACCGCTGGAAGCAGTTGATCTGGCACACCGGATTCGACAGGTGATCCGCCCGGAAGCTCAGCGTCAGCTTCAGGTTGTTGGTCACCTTCAGATCGTCCGCGGCGTACAGCCCGATCTGGTAGAGCGCGATCGGGACGTTGGTGCGCGTCGGGAAATTCTGTTCAATCAGGTTTCCCTGTCCGCCCACTCCGCCATTGGCAAAGTTTTGCAGGTCGAATGGAACCACCAGCGGCGTCGTGAAGATGAAGTTGTGGTCGCTCACATCGTCTCGATGGTAGTTCACCCCCAGCTTGAAATCGTGCCGCCCCTTCACCCAGCTGAAGTCATCCACGAACTGATATTGGGTGATGTTGCGGCCCTGCGGGAAATCGAATCCCAGAAAGTTGAGCGGGAACAGGCTGCCATCGTTCAGCGCCACCGTAGCCGATCCATTCCCGAAGGGAAGAGCCGAAGCCGCCGCCGAAGGATTCTGCATCGTGAACAGCGCGCTGTACCACAGCAGCGATGCCTTGAAGTCGTTCACCTTGGTGGCCCCGAAGCTGTGGGTCTCGCTGAACTGCGACTGCCACTGCGGCTGGTCGCTGGTGGCGTTGAATGCCGGCGAGATCGGGTCGATCCAGCTGGCTTGCAGGCCGTGCTCCCGCTCTACGCGCACGAATAACTTGTCATTGTTCCCGATGTTCTGGTCATAGCGCCCCACGTACAGCATGTCGTGGGTATGCGCCTGCAATGCAGCCGAAGCCTGGACCGCGCAGGGCTGGCTGGCAAAGTCGGCAAACGCGCCGACTGCCGACAGGTCCGAGCAGCCCGGCCCGTTGGCCACGCCATTCAGATCCTGGCCCGCGCCCAACTGCGTGGCTCCTGCCGCCGGCACCTTGTTCCACAAGCCAAACATGGCCTGGTAGAAAGGCACCGAGGACGAGAGACCCGAGCTGTTCAGGTTGTTGATCACTGCCTGTTGAAACGCAGGCGTCGGCACGTTGACCTGTTGCGGCGACGGAATCGCCAGGTACAGGCCTTCCACATCGAAGAAGAAGAATGCCTTGTCCTTCTTGATCGGACCGCCGATCGATCCGGCAAACTGGTTGGCATTCACAAACGGGCGCGGCGAATTCGTCTGGTTGAAGAAGTAGGTGTTCGAATTCAACGCGTCGCCGTTCCACCAGTAAATCGCGTTCCCGTGAAATGCGTTGGCGCCCGACTTGGAGACGTAGTTGACATTCGCTCCCGCCAGTCCGCCATACGACCCGCTGTAGCCATTCGAGACTACCGTGCTCTCGGCCACATCATTCAACCCCAGGCTCAGGTTCGTCGCGCCAGTGTTATTGATATTGAAATAGGGATCGTTGTCGTTGGAACCGTCGAGCGTAAACAGGTTCGAGGTGGCGGGCAGCCCGTTCACCGAGAAGTTGCCGCCGCCGAACATCGAGCCGCCGCCCGTGTTCATGACCACGCCGGGAGCGGTCAAGGCCACCGCCGACAGGTCATTGCCCGGGTTGGGCAGGTTGGCCAGGGCGCTGGTGTTGAAGTTCGAGGTCAGATTCGCATCCTCGGTCTGCACCGCGGAAGCCTCGGTCGACACCTCGACGGTGGTCGATCCCGATGCCAGCGCCAGCTGGAAGTTGGTGGTCGCGCTGGCTCCCAGGTTCACCACTGCCGGCTTCTCGATGCTCTGGAAACCGGTGGCCGCGATTGAGATCTTGTAGCTCCCGGGTTGCAGAAACGAAAACTTGTAGTAACCGGTGGCGTTGGTCTTTTGCGTGGAAGTGGCTCCCGTGGTGGCGCTCTGCAGCGTCACCGTCGCGTCCGTCACCACCGCTCCGGTGGGATCGGTGACCGTTCCGCTCAACTCCCCGGTGGTCGTCGTCTGCCCCCACAATTGCCCCAGCCCCAACATTGCGGACAAGGCAAGCATCATCAACAAAACTCTGATTCGCATTGTTTGTTTCCCCTTCTGCGTACGAACTCGCTCCACGTGAATCGTTGTTCTTTTCGTGTATCCGGAAAATCCGGTACGGAAAGAGTCCCCACGTTTGCCATTTAAGAGGGCAGGTTCAGCGCCATAACATTCGCGCCACAAGGCTCGCCGCATCAGTCCGCTGACAATCCCGAGTTGTTTTTGCCTCTCCGTTTCGTCGTAGGCAGCAGCGCCCGCATACAGGAATGTGTATGCAGACAGAACGGCGCACACTCCGCTGATTCCGCATGCTCCACGCTCCCAGCGGAGTCAGCACACAGTTCGGTTGTCTTGTAAGGAACGTCGATTGTTAAGCGCGACGCTGGCGTGTGGCTCGACTACACCATCATGTGAGGAGACGTATTCCGACGCGATACCGGCTTGCGAAGATCAATCCGTATCGATGCTCAGCAAAAAGAGTTGCTCATCCTCGTTCTTAATTCATCGGTCTTAAATTCATGCCGGTGCGCCGCGCATAGTCGCCGTCGTGGCCAATCCCAGATTTCCGCAGAGCGCAGCCCGGCCAGTTGCAAGGGACCATTCCGGCA